>Ga0209345_10001338_pt1 | contig 29613 bp, 29 predicted proteins | sample Cruoilmetagenom7_FD_187294 | JGI IMG/M metagenome (GOLD analysis project Ga0209345, IMG submission 187294) | Oil polluted marine microbial communities from Coal Oil Point, Santa Barbara, California, USA - Sample 7 (SPAdes) (version 2) | ecosystem: Environmental > Aquatic > Marine > Oil seeps ...
CGGCCCATTGTGCCGTCTTCGAGGATAACGTCGACTTCGACCGTCGGGTTGCCCCGGCTGTCGAGGATTTCGCGGGCGTGGATGTCGATGATCGTGCTCATGGGCTTTGTCCTCATGTTCGGGTTTGGGGCGGTTTACCCTGGCAGACCCGGCTTGGAAAGACCGCGGCGGGGCCGGGGGGTGATTTTGCGTTCGCGCCAGAGGGTATAGACGCCCGAGGCGATGATGATCGCGGCGCCCACCAGCGTTAGCGTATCGGGGGATTCGTCAAAGACCATGATCCCCACGACCAGCGCGAAGAGCATCCGCATGTAGCGAAACGGTGTGACAAAGCTGACCTCGCCCACGCGCATCGCCGCCACGATGGCGTAATAGGCCAGCACACCGATCACCATCGCCGCACCAAGATAGACCACCTCGGCCCCGCCCGGCATGGCGGCGGGGGTGCCAGCGGCAAGCATCAGGATCAGGCCCGCCGGTACCAGAACGATGAAGGCCAGAAAGCTGAGCTGCATGGAGCTGATGCTGCGGGGCACCTGACGCGTGGCAAGGTCACGCAAGGCTAGGCCGATGACACTGGCAACGGCAAAGAGCGACAGGGCGTTGAACCCTTCCAACCCGGGGCGCACGATGAGCAGAACACCAAGGAAACCCACGACAATCGCGCTCCAACGCCGCCAGCCGACAGGCTCGCCCAGAAACAGCGCAGCGCCTAAGGTCACGGCAAGCGGTGTGGCCTGCAGGATCGCAGAGGCCGAGGAGAGCGGGGTCAGCACGATGGCGGTCACGAAACATAGCGTGCCCAGCACCTCGCCCACGGCGCGCAGCAAGATCGGTCCGGAGAGCATATCGGCAGAGAACAACCGCCGCCCCTGAATGCGCAAGATCACGGCAAAGATTGCCCCGCCGCCCGCGCCCAACAGCGCGATGATCTGCCCCACGGGGAGCGCATCGCTCGTCAGTTTGACGAACATGTCTTCGATGGCGAAACCGGCCATGGCCAGCACCATCAGCATCGCACCGCGTAGATTGTCCATGATAACGCCCCTTCGCCCGTGGTATTGCCAGCCGCCCATGAACCTTTTGCGAAGAAAGGGCAAGGGCGCACGATACGCGTCATGCGTGTGGCTCTGGCGCAAGTTGCAGCAGGGTGCTAGCCCTATGGCATGAGATGGCCCACCCTTTCCCTTGCCCCGCGTGACACCGTGCTGACCCTCGGGGCTGGCACGCTCGGCGCGCTGCTGTTTTGGTGGCTTAATGCGCCCGTCTATATGCTGCTGGGGCCGGTGATCGCGGTGAGTGGTCTGGGGCTCGCCGGTGTGCGCACGGCGGTCGATCCGCGCCTGCGGGACGCCTGTTTTGTGGTCTTGGGCATCGCCGTAGGTGCAGGCTTTAACCAAGATGCGGTCAACGCCATGGTGCGCTGGCCGTTGGCCTTTGTCTTTATGACCTTGGTGATCTGGGGGATTATGGCCGCCTGTCGCTGGATGCTGGCGCGGTATTTCGGCTTTGACGCGCGTTCAGCGCTTTTGGCCTCGGCCCCGGGGCATCTGAGTTTTGTGATGGCAATTGCCAGTGACGGCGGCTCTGACGTGGCGCGGATTTCGATCACGCAATCCGTACGGCTGCTGGCGCTCACCATCGTTGTACCTTTTGCCGCCCTGCTCATGGGCGTTGATATGACCGGCAATATCGCCCCAGTAGGTGCGGGGATGGGGGTGACCTCAATCGTCGTGATGATCTTTGCGGCCGTGGTTGTGGGGCTGATCTTTGCCCGGCTTTCATTGCCTGCACCGCTTCTGATGGGCGCGATGGTGGTCTCTGCCATCGCGCATCTTACCAAACTGGAGACCGGTGTCTTGCCCGGCTGGCTGACCCTCATCGCCTACCTGGTCTTGGGCAGTCTGATCGGCACGCGGTTTTCGGGTATCACGCCCGCGCGGCTTGTCAGCGGGCTTGGTGCGGGCCTTGCGATTACCGGCGTCGCGGTGGGCTTGGCTGGCTTGGGCGCGGTGCCGGTCGCTTGGGCGCTCGGCATGCCGCTGGGCCATGTGTTGGTGGCCTTTGCGCCCGGAGGCCTTGAGACGATGATCGCGCTTGGCGCGGTCCTGGCCGTGGTGCCGGGGTTCGTCGCCGCGTGCCACATCATGCGGCTGGTCGTGCTGAGCGTTCTTTTACCTGCCATGCTCGCCCGCGTGTCCCGACGTGAGAAGCGCCCCGCCGAGTGATACGCAGGCTTTAAGGTTTCAGCCGCACCATCAACCGATTGCCGGTCTTGCGCGTCTCCAATGCTTTCAGATCCGCTGCCAAGGCGCTCAGCTTGCCGTGGCCGTATGTCCGGCTGTCAAAATCCGGATGCGCGGCCTGAATCGTCTGGCCGATCTGGCCGAGGTTGTACCAATCGTCCTCGGTGTCGATCTTGTCCATCGCCGCTTTGAACAGGGGCAGGGCGTCGGCCACCTTGGCGCTGGCGCGTGACGTTGTGTCCGGCTCAGCTCCGTCGAGGTTTTCGATCAAGATAAAGCGGTTGTAGACGTTGCGCAGCGAATCGTGGGTCTTCTTTTCGCCGATGCCGATGACGGTCACCCCATCTTCGCGCAGGCGGTTCACCAGCGCAGTGAAGTCACTGTCGGACGAGACGATCACGATGATATCGAACCGACGGCTGTGCAGGATGTCCATCGCCTGAATGACCAGACCGATGTCGCTGGCGTTCTTGCCCTTGGTGTTCGCGGTTTCCTGATGGGCCACCAAGCCCAGTTCGCGGATCGGGGCTTTCCAACCCTTGAGGTGGTCGTTCGACCAGTCGCCATAGACGCGGCGCAGGGCAGGCTCGCCAATCGTTGTGACCTCCCGCATGATGGCGCCGGCATGTTTGGCCGGGACATTGTCAGCGTCGATCAACACGGCCAGCAGGGGGCGGTCACGTTCGGTCATGGGTCCTCCTTTTTAATCGGCACACCGTAGAGTTCCATCCGGTGGCCTTGCAATCTGTAACCCAGCTTGCGCGCGATACGTTCCTGAAGCTCTTCGATTTCTGCATCGACGAATTCGATCACCTCGCCAGAGTTCACATCAATCAGATGGTCATGATGTTCGCGCTGCGCATCCTCATAGCGCGCACGGCCATCGCCAAATTCCAATTTGTCGAGGATGCCTGCCTCTTCGAACAGCTTGACCGTGCGGTAGACCGTGGCGATCGAGATGCCGCTGTCGATCACACTGGCACGGGCCAGCAGTTCTTCGGCATCTGGGTGGTCTTCGCTGTCGTGAATCACCTGCGCGATGACCCGGCGTTGACCTGTCATGCGCAGGCCCATGGCCTCGCACCGTTTGATGATCGGGTTGCGCATCGTTTCGCCCTTCGTCCGTCGGACCACGTTCCTAGCATTCTAGCGCGGCCAGACGCCACCGCAATTGAACCGCGACGGTTGACTTTTGCTTGCGGACAGCCCATGTGGGGGTCAAGCGAAGCCTTCTGCCGCGTGAGCAGTATCAGCGCCAAGTCCCACAAGGGGCCACTGGATGCTGACGACAAGGCCCGCCGATGTTCCCAAAATCACGCGTGGGGCCAAGCGCAACAGACGGGTGTGTGGCATGTGGCCAACGCCCGCGATCTGGCTTGCGCGACCCCGTGGCGCCTGAGATGGGCGCGGCGACTAAGGATGGCGCGCGCCTTGCGTGCCGGAAAGTGAACGAATGAGCGATTTTGACATGATGGGCCTGCCAAAGAAACTGGTTGCCCGGTTGAATGAAATGGGTCTGAAAGATCCAACCCCAATCCAACGCCAAGCGATCCCCCAAGCCATGAATGGCCGTGACGTGATGGGCCTTGCCCAGACCGGCACCGGTAAAACGGCGGCCTTTGGTGTGCCGCTTCTGGCGCAGATGATGGAGCTTGAAGGCCGCCCCGCGCCACGTTCTGTGCGCGGCTTGGTCTTGGCCCCGACCCGCGAGTTGGCGCAACAGATCGCCGTGAACCTGCGCGGCTATGCCGAAGGCACGCCGATCAAGGTGGCGATGGTTGTCGGCGGCCAGTCGATCAACACGCAGATCAAGCGTCTGGAGCGCGGTGTCGATCTGTTGATCGCCACACCGGGCCGTCTGCTGGACCTTCTGGATCGCCGCGCGGTCAAGCTCGACACGACGACCTTCCTCGTGCTCGATGAGGCCGACCAGATGCTCGACATGGGCTTTATCCATGACCTGCGCAAAATCTCGAACCTGATCCCGAAAGAGCGTCAGACGATGCTGTTTTCGGCGACCATGCCCAAGCTGATGAATGAGATCGCCAACAGCTATCTCAACAGCCCGATCCGCATCGAAGTCTCGCCTCCGGGCAAGGCGGCGGACAAGGTGACCCAAGAGGTGCACTTCATCGCCAAGGCCGAGAAGACAGAGCTGCTGAAGGAACTGCTGGCTAAGCACAAGGGCGAGCGGGCGCTGGTCTTTGGGCGCACCAAACATGGCTCGGAAAAGCTGATGAAGACGCTGGTGAAAGCCGGGTTTGACGCCGCTTCGATCCATGGCAACAAAAGCCAAGGTCAGCGTGACCGGGCGATTGCGGGCTTTAAGGGCGGTGACATTACCGTGCTGGTGGCCACTGATGTGGCGGCCCGTGGTCTGGATATCCCGGATGTGAAGCACGTCTATAACTTCGAGCTGCCTAACGTGCCCGACAACTATGTGCACCGGATTGGCCGGACCGCGCGGGCGGGCAAAGACGGCGCTGCAGTGGCCTTCTGCGCGCCGGATGAAATGGGCGAGTTGAAGGCAATCCAAAAGACTATGGGGATTTCGATTCCTGTGGCCTCGGGCCGTCCTTGGGAAGTGATTGATGAGCCGTCCAAGCCCAAAGGCCGTGGCCGTGGGCGCGGTGGCCGCCCTGGCGGCGGCGGTGGTCGTCCCGGTGGCGGAGGCGGCGGCGGTGGCGAAGCTGCTGGCAAGCCAAGCGGCGGTCGCCGTCGGCGGCGCAGTGGTGGCGGCGGTAAGCCGGGCGGCCAGCAGGCAGCCTAAGCCGACACTTAGAAGTTAAACGATCCAATGGCGCGCTGTGAAAACCACGGCGCGCCATTGACTTATCCAGACCGGGCGGCGCTCTTGGCGGGATGGAACGCAAATCTCATATTGATACGTTCGGCGCGGTGGCATTGGTGCTTTTCGCGGTGAACCTTGGGTTTAACCAAGTCGTCATCAAGGTCAGCACCGGCGGGTTCAATCCTGTCTTTCTGGCCGGGCTGCGGTCTCTCGGCGCTGTGTTTTTACTGCTGATCTGGATGCGGCTTCGGGGTGTGAGCCTATCGCTGCCGCGCTCTGCGCTGATGGGCGGGTTGGCAGCGGGGGCATTCTTCACGCTTGAGTTTGTCTGTCTCTTTCTCGCGCTGGATTTGACCACGGTTAGCCGTGCGTCGATTTTGCTTTATTCCATGCCGGTCTGGCTCGGTATCGCCGCGCATCTCTGGCTGCCCGGCGAGCGCCTGAGTGGGGCGCGTCTGTTGGGCATGGGGTTGGCAATGGGCGGTGTCGCTCTGGCGCTGAGCGATGGCGAGGTCGAGGGGGCAAACTGGCTGGGCGATCTGCTGGCGCTGCTTGCGGCCTTTTGCTGGGCTGGGATTGCGCTTTGCGTTCGGATCACGCCACTTTCAAAAGTACCGCCCGCGCAGCAGTTGATGATGCAACTGATCATCTCCGCGCCGGTTCTTTTGCTGCTCGCGCCGCTCTTTGGCCCCTTATTGCGCGGCGTTGAACCGGTGCATTTGGCAGGATTGGCCTATCAAATCGTGGCCGTTGCCAGCTTTGGCTTTTTGGCGTGGTTCTGGCTGCTGACGGTCTATCCGGCGGCCTCGGTGGCGTCTTTTAGCTTTCTCTCGCCCGTCTTTGCTGTGCTTTTGGGCTGGCTGATCCTGTCAGAAGAGATTGGGCTTACGATTTGGCTTGCCCTGCTGCTGGTCGCGGCAGGGATCTACCTGATCAACCGCAAACCCCGCGCGCGCTAGGCTTCAGGTGCCGCAAAAGGTCGCCGGGACGATCTCATCTTCGGTCGGGGGGCGCTGCAACTCTGGGTCGGTCTCCACAAAGGGCGTCGACAGCGCTTTCATCAACCGCTCGAACGGGGCCATGTCGCCCGCAACGGCGGCTTTGATCATCTGCTCGATCCGGTGGTTGCGCGGGATCACGGCGGGGTTTGCTGCTTGCATGACCGCCTTCGGGTCCGGCTCATCCTTGATCCGAGCGCGCCAGCCTTCCGCCCATGTATCAAAGGCATTGCGGTTGGTGAATTGATCACGCGCTTGATCGGTCCCCAGAGCACGGAACGTGTTGGTAAAGTCCGCGCCGTCCGTTTGCATCAGGCTTAGCAGTTCATTGATCAGATCGACATCCTCGGGCCGAGGGTTAGAGATGCCGACCTTGGCCGCGAAACGGCGAAGCCATGCGGCTTCGATCAATTCAGGCATGTCATGCACGATCTCGGAGGCTTCGTCGACGGCGGTCTCTTTGTCGTCCATCTGCTGCAAGAGCGAGGTCGCCAGCTGCGCCATGTTCCAAACCACGATCTGCGGCTGATTGCCGTAGGCATAGCGGCCTTGCCGATCGATGGAACTGAACACACGGCCCTGATGAAACGCGTCCATAAAGGCGCAGGGGCCATAGTCGATCGTCTCGCCCGAAATGCTGCAATTGTCGGTGTTCATCACACCGTGGATGAAACCGAAGGACATCCATTGCGCCACCAGTTCCGCCTGTGCGGCACAGACCGCGCGCAAGAGGCCAAGTGGGCCATCCGCGTCGGGGTAATGCCGCGCGATGGCATAGTCCGTCAGGGTTTTGAGCGCCTCAACCTCGCCGCGATGGGCAAAGACCTGAAAAGTGCCAACACGCAGATGGCTGGCGGCAACGCGGGTGACAATCGCACCGGGCAGGTGGCCCGTTTCGCGCAAGATCGGCTCGCCTGTGGCGACAGCGGCCAACGCCCGTGTCGTCGGCACGCCGAGCGCATGCATCGCCTCGCTGACCAGATATTCACGCAGCACCGGCCCAACCCACGCGCGGCCATCGCCTCTGCGCGAATAGGGCGTCGGGCCCGCGCCTTTAAGTTGAATATCCCGGCGCTTGCCATCGCTGCTGATAACTTCGCCCAGCAAAATCGCGCGGCCATCGCCGAGCTGAGGGTTGAAATTGCCGAACTGATGCCCGGCATAAAGCTGTGCCAGAGGGGTCGCGCCTTCGGGCACTTCGTTGCCCCCGAAAACCTGCGCCTGCCCCTGTGCGTCGTCGCCCTTGATCCCCAGTTCTGCCGCCAATTTAGCATTCCACGCCAGTACCTTAGGTTCCTTCACCGGCGTCGGGTTCAGCCGGGAGAAGAACCCCTCAGGCAAGGCGGCATAGCTGTTATCAAAGGGAATACGCATCACAGTTTCCGAGACATAAGCATATGATCCTCGCGGGGGCGGAAACCCGCGCGGGTGTAGACTTTGAGCGCCGCCTTATTGGTGCGGTCAACTTCGAGATGTATGGCCTTTAGCCCGCCCGCAGCCAGCGCGCGTGGTAGAGCAATCAGCGTCTCTGAAGCGATCCCACGCCCCCGCACGCCGGGACGGACATAGATTTCATCAATGATGGCATCCAGCCCGCCAAATTCAACTGACCAGCCGAAACAGATCACCACATAGCCAATGGGCGCTCGGGGCGGGCCGATCAGATAGGCCGCCCCGTGAGGGATCCCCTCTAGCAACGGCGCAAGTCCGGTCCTGCGCTGTTCATCATTCATCTCAATGCCCGCTTCGGCGTGGAATGCTGTCACCAGCCCAACCAGCTTGTCGAGATGTTCAGGGATGCCAAGGGTAAGATGTGCGCTCATAGACGGGCCAGCCTTTCGGTGAGCAGGGCAAAGAAACCGTCAGCGTCGAGGTCTCCCACAAAAAGCGCGTTGGGCGCGCGGTCGGTCACGCCCCACCAATCGGCGACGGTCATGCCCATGGTCAACTCGGACTGGATCTCAATCTCAACGTTGATGTGGCGGCCTTTGAACAGGTCGGGATTGATGAGATAGGCGGTCACGCAAGGATCATGCAGCGGTGCACCTTCGGAACCGTATTTCTCTTTGTCGAACCGCTCAAAGAAATCGGTCATCTCGGCCACGGCGATGCCCACGGGCGTGCCAATGGCGCGGAAGGCATCGTTGCGTGGTTTCGTGACCAGCGCCCTGTGGGTCACATCAAGCGGCATCACCACAATAGGGATGCCGGATTTAAACACGATATCAGCGGCCTGCGGGTCGACATAAATGTTGAATTCAGCCGTGGGGGTGATGTTCCCGCCCTCGAAATAGCCGCCGCCCATCAGCACGATCTCTTGCACCTTTTCGGCGATATCAGGCGCTTTTTGCAGGGCTGTCGCGATATTGGTGAGTGGCCCCAAGGGGCAGAGGGTCACGCTGCCTGCGGGATGGGCGCGGACCTGCTTGATGATGAAATCGACGCCATGCCCCTCGGCCAGCGGCATGGTGGGATCGGGCAGGTCTGGGCCATCAAGACCAGTTTTGCCATGCACATGTTCCGCCGTTACCAACGCACGCCCCAGCGGGCGGTCGCATCCGGCAAACACATTCACATCCCGCCGCCCCGCCAATTCACACACGATGCGTGCGTTTTTCGAGGTCAGATCAAGCGGCACGTTGCCCGCGACACAGGTGATGCCCAGAACGTCGATCTCTTCGGGGCTGGCCAACGCGAGGAGGATCGCGACGGCGTCGTCTTGTCCGGGGTCGGTGTCGATGATTACTTTGCGCGGGGTCATGGGCTTACTTTCGTCAAATTGCTTGGGGCAGAGCCTTGCCGGAGGCTCATGTCTTTGTCCAGCCGCAGACCCGGTGATTAGCTGCGTTCCGCCAGTTTCACCGCATCCCAAAGCGCATCCATCTCGGCCAGATCACTATCATGTGGAGACTTGCCCATGGCCGCAAGCCGCGCTTCAACCCCTTCAAACCGGCGGGTGAATTTGGCATTTGCGGCGCGCAGGGCGGCTTCGGGGTCAAGCCCAAGGTGGCGGCCGAGATTGGCCATGACAAAGAGAAGATCACCGTATTCCTCTTCGACTTCCGTCTGCGAAAGCTCGTCCTTCGCCTCGACCAGCTCCGCGGCCTCTTCGGTGATCTTATCCAACACTTGTGTCGTCTTAGGCCAATCAAACCCCACCCGCGCAGCGCGTTTTTGCAGTTTCATCGCCCGTAAGAGCGCGGGCAGGCCAATCGCCACGCCATCCAACGTGCCGCCCTGCGCTTTGCCCGCCCGCTCAGCGGCTTTGATCTTTTCCCAATCCACAGTCTGCTGTTCGGCGCTTTTGTCGCGAGATTCGTCGCCAAAAACATGCGGGTGACGGGCTACCATTTTATCGCTGATGTTACGCACGACCGATTGAAAGGTGAAATGCCCCGCTTCCTCGCCCATTGCGGTGTGATAGACCGATTGCAGCAACAGATCACCCAATTCGCCCTCCAGATCCACCCAATCGCGCCGGGCAATGGCATCGGCGACTTCATAAGCCTCTTCAATGGTATAGGGGGCGATGCTGTCGAAATCCTGTTCGATGTCCCACGGACAACCGGTTTCAGGATCGCGCAGGCGGCGCATGATTTCCAGCAGTCGTTCGATCCCCGCATCGGAATCGTGAATGAGATCGGCTTTTGTATCGTCCGGCATTGCAGGCCCCGTATGTCTGGTGTCAGATGCACCCTGACCAAACCAACCCCAAGGAGTCCAGCCCATGCCCGTGGTTAACCGCATCAATGCCTTTGCGGAGGATATGACTGCATGGCGGCGTCATTTGCACACGATCCCTGAACTGGACTTGGAATGCCATGAAACAGCGGCTTTTGTGGCGGAACGGCTGCGGGAATTCGGCGTTGATGATATACACGAAGGGATCGCGACGACCGGTCTGGTTGCACTCATCAACGGGCAGGGCGAAGGGCCGACAATTGGGCTTCGCGCCGATATGGATGCACTGCCCATTCATGAAGCGACGGGCAAGGACTACGCCAGCACCCGCATCGGCAAGATGCATGCCTGCGGGCATGACGGACATACGACGATGCTGCTGGGGGCCGCGCGTTATTTGGCTGAGACGCGCAATTTCTCGGGCCGCGTGGCGTTGATCTTTCAACCCGCTGAAGAGGCCAGCGGTGGCGCTGGTATCATGGTTGAAGAAGGCATCATGGAGCAGTTCGACATCGCGCAGGTCTTCGGCATCCATAACATGCCAGGTTTGGAAAAGGGCGCGTTTTTCACCACGCCGGGGCCGTTCATGGCCGCGGTGGATGAGTTTCACGTTCACATAAAGGGCAAAGGCGGCCATGGCGCGATGCCCCATGATACCCGCGACCCCGTCGTCGCAGCCTGCGGCATCGCGACGGCAATCCAGACCATCGTCAGCCGCAATCATCTCGCCACGCAGGACTTGGTGGTCTCGGTCACGCAAATCCACACTGGCAGCGCCGATAACATCATCCCCGAGACCGCCTATATCAATGGTACCGTGCGCACCTTTGACCGCGAAGTGCAGGCCATGGTGATCCGCCGGATGCAGCAAATCGTTGACGGGCAGGCGGCAAGCTATGACGTCTCTGCCGAACTGGTCTATGAGGTGGGCTACCCCGCCACGGTCAATGATCCGGCAAAGACAGATACCGCCATCGCGGCCGCAGGCGAAGTGGTGGGCGAGGCCCGTGTGCATGGCGACTGTGGTCCTGAGATGGGCGCAGAAGATTTCAGCTTTATGCTCGAAAAGCGCCCCGGAGCCTATCTGTTCCTCGGCGCTGGTGAGGGCGCGGGGCTGCACCACGCGGAATATGACTTCAACGACGAGATCGCGCCCATTGGCGCATCCTTTTTCGCCCGTATCGTTGAGCGGGCACAGCCAGCAGGAGGCAAGTAATGGCACTGGAAGACGCGGCCAAACAGATGGATATGGCCTTTACCCGCGAGGACCTTAAAGGGCCAAGCTATGAGTTGACCTTCGGCGGGGCGACGTCCTTCTTGCGCCGCAAATATACCAAGGATCTGACCGGCGTCGATATCGCCGTAACCGGCGTGCCCTTTGACCAAGCGGTGACCAATCGCCCCGGCACCCGCCTCGGCCCCCGTGCCATCCGCGAGGCGAGCACTCTCCAAGCGCCCGACGCGCCCTATGGCTGGGATTTCGATGTGCTGAGCGAGTTCGCCATCGCAGACTATGGTGATCTGGCGTTTGATTATGGCCATGTCAGCCAGTTTCCGGCAGCACTCACCGCGCATATCAAGACCATTCTGGATGCCGGCGCGGCCTCGGTTGTGCTGGGCGGAGATCACTATATCTCGTTCCCGATCCTTAAGGCCTATGCCGAAAAATATGGGCCGATCAGCCTGTTACAGTTCGATGCTCACACGGATACATGGGCTGACGACGACATGGATCGGATCGATCACGGCACGATGTTCTACAAGGCGGTGAAATCCGGTATCGTCGATCCCGCGACCAGCGTGCAGGTCGGCATCCGCACCACCAACGAAGACACGATGGGCGTCAACATCATCGACGCGCGTGAGGTGCATGAGAAGGGACCTCAAGCCACCGTGGCCAAGATCAAGGAGATCCTTGGCGATCGGCCATGCTACCTGACGTTCGACATTGACGCGCTGGACCCGGCCTTTGCCCCCGGAACTGGCACGCCGGTTTGGGGCGGTCTGACCTCGGCGCAGACCTCGATCATGCTGCGCGATCTGGCGGGGATAAACATCATGGGCGGCGATGTGGTTGAGGTCTCTCCGCCCTTCGACACCACGGGGGCGACGGCGATCGCAGGTGCGCATGTCGCGACCGAGATTCTGTCGCTTCTGGGCCACCGTATGAGAACGGCGTGAGCCTCAGCCGTACATTGATCAGGCGGTTCTCAGAAATGAGGGCCGCCAACCACACCGCGACACCTTCCGTCGCGCCATCCTGTCGACCTTCGAAAGGTGCTTAAAATGCTGTTCTGGATCATCGTGATCGCCCTCGTCGCTCTGGTGGCCTATGTCCGGATTGCCCCCATCGAACCCGCGCGTTGGCATGTGCAGGCCGAGGGGCAAAAAATGGGCAAGACCCAAGCGGCCAATAGCTACATCTGGCGCGCGCCGGTCGAAGGCGACGGGGCTGAAACATTGGCTAAGCTTGACCGTGCAATCATGCAGACCCCGCGTACCGAAGTCGTCGCAGGCTCACTGGCCGAGAGCCAAGTCACTTACGTGACCCGTACCAAGCTGATGGGCTATCCCGACTTCACCACCATCGGCGTCTATGGCGCAGATCCGCGTTATGTTGAGGTCTATGGCCGCTCGCGGTTTGGGCGGTCAGATCTGGGCGTCAACGCCAAACGGGTCAACGGTTGGCTCGCTCAGATTGAGGCGCGATGACAGGCAGCCTTGCTGCACCTCGCGCCACATCGGCACGTTGAGCGACATCTGGCATTGCGCCATGAACATGCGCCCGCCGACCTGTAGGCAAATGGTTTCGCCCAGTTCCACACGGTCGCCGGTGCTGTTGGTGCAATAGCAATCAATCGTCTTGCCGCCCGGCGCTTTAACATCCGCAAAGACAGGGTGCAGGGCCGTCAGGGCCAGCAGGCAGGTGAGCGGCAAGATGTGTTTCATAGCCCATGATAGCATAAGCCGCCTCTTGACCAAAGCATTTGCATAAGCGACAGGAACCCCATGATCCCGATGCACCGCCTCGCGCAAATCTCGCAACGTTTCCAGTTTCTGGAGGCCAGCATGTCTGCGGGCTCCGATGGGGCCGATTTTGCTGCACTCGCCAAAGAATACAGTAATTTGAAGCCCGTGGTGGATCAGATCGACCTTTACCAGCAGCTTCAGCGTGACCTTGAAGAAGCCCAAGAGATGCTGAAAGACCCCGAGATGGCCGAGCTCGCGCGCGAGGAATTGCCGCGTCTGCGCGCCCGACTGCCCGAGGTTGAAGGCGCGCTGCAATTGGCGCTGCTGCCGCGCGACGCGGCCGATGCGAAACCCGCGATGTTAGAGATCCGGCCCGGCACCGGCGGCGATGAAGCGGCCCTGTTCGCGGGCGACCTGCTGCGCATGTATCAGCGCTATGCCGAGGCGCGCGGCTGGGGGTTTGACCTGATCGAAAGCCAGATGACCGAGTTGGGCGGCGTCAAAGAAGTCGTCGCTCATATCACTGGCCAAAACGTTTTCGCCCGCCTGAAATTTGAAAGCGGCGTACACCGCGTGCAACGCGTGCCCTCAACCGAAAGCGGCGGGCGTATCCATACCTCGGCGGCCACCGTGGCGGTCCTGCCCGAGGCAGAGGATGTGGACATCGAGATCAACGCCAACGACCTGCGGATCGACACGATGCGCTCCTCGGGCGCAGGCGGGCAGCACGTGAACACCACCGATTCTGCCGTGCGTATCACGCATATCCCGACCGGGATCGTGGTGACTTCGTCTGAGAAATCGCAGCACCGCAACCGCGACAAGGCGATGCAGGTGCTCAAGGCGCGGCTCTATGACATGGAGCGTGGCCGGATCGACAGTGAACGCTCGGCAGACCGCGCGGCGCAGGTGGGGTCGGGTGACAGGTCCGAACGGATTCGCACCTACAACTTCCCCCAAGGGCGCATGACCGACCACCGGATCAATCTCACACTTTACCGGCTTGAAGCCGTGATGCAGGGCGATTTGGATGAGATCATCGACGCGCTGACCGCCGACGCCCAAGCACGCCAACTGTCGGAGATGGAGGGGTGAGCCCGCAAACCGCCGCCCAAGCCATGGCCGCTGCCGCTGGACGGCTGCGCGCGGCAGGGGTGCCCGATCCAGCGCGGGATGCGCGGCTTTTGCTGGCCCATGCCGCCGCGGTGGACGCCGCGCGGGTGACACTGATTGCGCCCGAAGAGATCGCACCTGACGTGGCCGAGCGGTTTGAACAACTTATCGCCCTGCGCGCGGTTCGGGTGCCGGTCTCGCAATTGATCGGGCGGCGGGCGTTTTACGGGCGCGATTTCAACATCAGCCGGGATGTGCTTGATCCACGGCCAGAAACAGAGACGCTTGTTGATCTCGCGCTCGGCAGCCATTTCGACCGTATCTTAGACCTTGGCACTGGATCGGGCTGTATCCTCGTGACTCTGTTGGCCGAACGGGCACAGGCCACGGGGCTGGGCGTGGACCTATCGGAAGCCGCCTGCCTACAGGCCAGCGCCAATGCGGTGCAGCACGGCGTGGCAGAACGTGCTGATATTCGTCAGTCTGATTTGTTCAGCGCGGTCGAGGGGCGGTTTGACTTGATTCTATCGAACCCGCCATATCTTGCCGCCGAGGAAATGGCCGATGTCTCGCCCGAATTGCGCCAGCATGAGCCGGAAATGGCGCTGACCGATGGGCAAGACGGGCTGAGCATTTACCGCATCATTGCCACTGAGGCGCAGGGCTATCTGACACCCGAAGGGCGCGTCATGGTCGAAATCGGCTGGCAACAGGGTGAGGCGGTACAAGATATCTTTACCAAAGCGGGTTGGGGCCGGGTGACGCTGGCGCATGATCTGGATGGCCGCCCACGAGTGGTTTGTGCAGATAAACCGGCGTGAAATCGCGAAAATTCGGGTCTTTAGCAGGTCGGATCGCAATTTCTTCTTGCTCAAGGCTGTCTGGCATGGTTAGTCAGAGGTGTTGCAGCGGTGGATGCTTTTGGCGGTCCCGCGCGGCATTATGCCCAACATATCGCTTAAGCCGGGACGATGACGTGCTTTGCACCCCCGGTAAACGACACACAGCACACAAGGCTGACATCATTCCATGAATTCTCCCAGATCACGCTCCCGGTCGAAGAACAATCGCAAACGCTCCCCACATGGTGGCGGCGGCGGCAATGTCGTCAATCGGGTGTTCGACAGCTCCGGTCCTGAGGGTAAGGTGCGCGGCACGCCGCAGCAGGTTATCGAGAAATACAACCAGCTGGCCCGCGACGCACAGCTTAGCAATGACCGCGTGGCGGCTGAGAACTTTCAACAGCACGCCGAGCATTACTTACGTCTGCTGAGCGAAGCACAGCGCGAGGTTGACCAGCGCCGCGAGGAGCAGGAACGCCAGAACCGTGAGCGTCAGGCCGAGCGCGACCGCGAGCGTGCCGAGCGCCAGGAACGCGAAGCACAGCAGGGCGGGCAGCCGCAGGGCGATCAGCCGCAAGCGGAACAGCAGCCTGCCCAAGACAACGCGCCCGAGCAGCAGCAACCACAGCAACAGCAGCAGCCAACTGAGGCCGAAACAAACAGCGATGAGAGCACGCTGGTTGAGACGCCTGAGAGCAAGCCCAAGCCGAAACGCGCCCCGCGCCGCAAGCCCAAGCCGAAAGCGGCAGATGCGCAGCCGCAGGACAATGGCAGCGACGGCAACGGCGACACTGCCAAGGTCGCAGAATAAGAAAAAGCCCCGCAAATTGCGGGGCTTTTTCTTTGTGGGGGAAGGGCTGGGATGTCTTAACCTTCCATCCCTGCCTGAACATATCTAACCCGCCCATTGCGCCGCAGCACCTCTTCGCGCGGCTCCCAATCATAGCGCGGATCGCTCATGACCGGGGACCAGAACAGCACGCCACTCTGCCGCCATGGATCAAGCACGATCCCCGCCTGCATGGGTGCCCCCGCGGCCGAGATGATGGCAGTGGAATGGTCAATCAGCAGCCGCGTGTCGCCATTGGCAATGGCGCGGTGCATGTCGAGCGTGGCAAATCCTTCGGCCAGCAGCCGTTTCTCCAGATCCTCTGCCCAATGCCAACACAGACCGCGTGGCTTGCTGCCGTTGTTTACCTTCACGTTATGGATCAGCGGCGGATCGGTGATCTGATAGGCGATCGCCAGTTCATGCGTATGGCGGTAGGTGATCTGCGCTGCACGGGCAGCCTCTGCCGGGTCCACGTTGGGAGAGAGCCCGCTAATGGCACGGGTCAGCGCCGCGATATCGGCCTCTGTTCCCGGCGGCGGCGGGCCGTTGCGGGGCAGGACACAGGCGGAAAGCCCCATCAGCAGTGCGCAGACGAGCAATAGACGGTAGAACATTTTCATCCTTTGGTAATTTCCCGGGCAAGGGCGCAAAAGCCCTCCAGCGGCACCTGCTCGGCCCGGTCAGTAGGTTTCAGCCCGGCAGCGATCAGCCGGTCTTCGATATCGGGCGCGGCCCCTTTGAGGGCCGAGCGCAGCATCTTGCGACGTTGGTTAAACGCCATGGCCACCACACGGCTGAGCACGGCAGGATCAGCCGGATAGCGCGGCTCGGGCAGGGCGGTCAGATGCACCACGCTTGATGAAACTTTGGGCGGCGGCGTGAAAGCCCCGGGCGGCAATTGCATGACGATCCGCGCATCGCTGCGCCACTGTGCCAGCACGGCCAGTCGCCCATAGGCTTTGGAGCCGGGCGTCGCAACGATCCGTTCGGCCACTTCGCGTTGGAACATCAACGTAAGGCTCTGCCAGAAGGGCGGCCATTGCGGCGGGGTGAGCCAGCGCACCAACAACTCGGTCCCGACATTATAGGGCAAGTTGGCAGCCACGCGGATTGGCGGGGTCAGATGGCTCAGCGGGTCGATCTCCAGCGCATCGCCTTCGATCACCGTCAGACGGCCGGGATAGTGTTCCGCCACTTCGGCCAGCGCGGGCAGGCAGCGGCGGTCTTTCTCAATTGCCAAGACGTGACGCGCACCTTCGGCCAACAGCCCACGGGTCAGGCCACCGGGGCCGGGGCCGATTTCCAGCACGTCGCAATCGGCCATGTCACCGGCCTGCCGCGCAATCTTGGCCGTGAGGTTCAGATCCAGTAGGAAGTTCTGTCCCAGCGATTTCCGGGCGGCCAACTCGTGGGTGTTGATCACCTCGCGCAACGGCGGAAGGTTGTCGATTGTACTCATGTTTTCTGGCCCATCTGCCATGCCAGTTTGATCGCTTCGATCATGCTGGTCGGATTGGCGCGCCCTTGGCCCGCGATGTCGAACGCTGTTCCGTGATCGGGGGAGGTGCGCACGAAGGGCAGTCCCAGCGTCACGTTCACGCCCCGGTCGAAGTCGAGCGTCTTGATCGGGATCAGCGCTTGGTCGTGATACATCGCCACCGCCGCATCATAGCCTTCGCGGGCGCGGGCGTGGAACATCGTATCGGCGGGGAGCGGCCCGATCAGCGCATAGCCTTCGCTCTGCATCTCTGCAATCAGCGGCGCGATCCAGTCGATCTCCTGCCGCCCCATGCTGCCGCCTTCGCCCGCATGGGGGTTCAGGCCAGCGACTGCGATACGCGGGTGCTCAATGCCGAAGCGGCTTTGCAATTCTTGTGCTGTGATCTCAATGGTGCGGCGCAGGCCCGCGGAGGTCAGTGCCTGCGGCACTTGATCCAGCGCGATGTGAATGGTGGCAGGCACGACGCGCAGCTGGTCGGACGCCAGCATCATCACCACATCCCCAACGCCTGCCAGCGCCGCGAGGTATTCAGTATGACCGGGATAGGCGAAATTCGCGCCGTCTTGCAGGGCTTTCTTGTGGATCGGTGCGGTGCAGATGGCGCAAGCGGCCCCGGTCTGCACCAGATCGACCGCGCGGGCGATCACGTCAATCACCCCCTGCGCGTGGCCGAGCTGCGGCACACCGGCGAGGGCCGCACTGTCAAAAACATGAGACAGCACAGGCAGCGCATCGGCATTTGGCGCGCAAACGTCGTCAGGGCTGTCGATCAAGCGGTGCGGCACATCCTCGGGCAAGTGACGCGGGTCGCCAATCCAGAACATCGGGATGTCAGACGAAAGCGCCGCCCAAGCACGGGCGGCGATTTCGGGGCCGATCCCGGCGGGTTCACCGCAGGTGATGGCCACCGGCCGGGACGGGCGGCTCATTGGCGGGTGATGCGGGCTTCGGCGCGGGCTTGCTCTAGCAGTTGCGTCGCAAAACCCTCAAGCTTGCGCTGCCGGATCGAGCTGACCACCGCGTCGCGATCCACGTCCGCATTGGCCGCCGTCGTGCGGTTGCAGAGCATCAGGAACACCAGCGTTTGCCCATTGGCGCGGGTCAGCGCGGTCGAAACTTCGCCGGGATCAAGCTTTGCCAGTTCAATGGCCACATCCTGTGGAATCTCGCCCGGCGCCTTGGTGCCACGGTCGAGCACATTCGCGGGCTGACCCTTGGCAACTCCGTATAGATCATCGCATTGGTCGATCTGACCCCGCAGCTGCGCCGCACGGGTCAAAGCCGCCTCAGAGCGGCCACCGGGGATGTAATAGGCAGCATAGTCGATTTGCGAATACTCAACGCTCGGCTTGCCGGTCTCTTCGATGCCACGCAACTGGAACAGGGCCACGGCATTCGGGATCGGCAGGGGCGCTGTCACCTCACCCGGCGCGAGCGCCAGAAGGATGGGCCGCAGGCTGACTGGGAGGTTCTCAAGCGGAGTCCAAGGCATTTTGCCGCCGCGTTCGCGTGAGGCGGTGGCGGAATACTGGCTCGCATAGGAGGAAAACTCAGCCTCAGAACTGCTCTGCGCGATCCGCTCGGCCAAGGCGTTTACCTGATCGGCATTCTGCGGGGGGGCAGGGATGATGATCTCTGACAAAAGGACCCGCAAACCATTGTTGCCCCGGCTGCTGCCAAGGGCGCGCTCGACCTCTTCGTCGGTGATGTTCACCCGGCCATTATAGCGCGCGCGGATCAGGTCGCGCCATGCAGCGCTGATGACGATAAAATCGCGGAAAGTCTCTTCGGAGATCTGCGCTTGACCAAGCACCTTCAGAAACTCTTCGGTGGACAAGTCCGCACGGCCAGCAAATTCAGTCATGCCTGCCCGTATGCCATCCGGGGTCACTTCAAGGCCTGCCTGCTCAAGGATCTGCCCACGCAGCCGGTCTTCGATCAGACTGTCGATCACGCTGTTGGTATCCGTCCCCGGCGCGCCGATCAGCTGCATAAAGCGCTGGCGCTGCTGAACTTCGTAGCCCGTAATCGCCTCGTCATTCACACGGGCCACAGGCGCAAAGAGGTTCTGCGCCGCTGCGGATTGCCCGATAACCAAGGCAAGGGCGAGCGCGGCAGTCCCACGCATCCCAGCACGGACTGTCTGTTTCGTTACTTCCCACATGAGCGTACGTATCTTTCTGTTCCGGTGTTGGCGGCAAAGCCCCTAAGGCCGATGTTAAAACCGATATCCGTTGAGGGCTCAACACTTGTTGAGGATGAATAACTGCGGCTGACGGAAAGGTCGACCTGCACGCATTCATTGTTATAGCTCAGGCCAAGTCCCGCCGTCGCCGCGCGTTCATCGGCAAGGTCAAAGCGCCAATCGGCTGAGGCCTGCCATTGGTTATTGATCGAAAAACTGCCGTCGAAGGTGATCTCTGACACGTTCTCGTCGCGGTCTTCAGCTGCGTCTTCTTGCAACCAAACATAGCTGCCTGCGATTTGGCCGCGTTTAAAATCCCAGACACCGCGCATTTCGACTTTTGCGACCTCAAAATCATCATCCACCAAGCCGCGACCAATGATCGCCAAGCCGTTATCGCTGCGCAATTGGCCAGCCAGCAGGAAATCTGAACGGGTGCCCTGCAAACCCGAGCTAAAGGTGAAAGCGTCATCTGCATTGGCCCGGATCACATGGCCGAAAGAGAAATCAGCATCGAGCCCGGTAGGGTTGAGACGTGCCCAGTTCAGACCAAAGGCCGCGACCGCACCCCGTTCGCGTCGGTCGGGCCGGGGAAAGCGGCTGAGCGACAAGAGATTGCCTTCGTCATATTCGACCAGCGTGCTTTCTTCGTTGGGTATGTTCAATCGATCGCCACCAGTCCAGCCCAATTGAACAATAGGTTCAAGCTGCTGCACGACGCCACTCACTTCGCGGCGCTGCATGGGGTAGCGCATCGATACAGAGGTGTGCGGTACGAGGTCATAGTGCCGTTCGGTGTAAAAGGCGTCTTGGGCGATGTTGAACAGACCAAGGCTCGCCCCTGCCTGCAAATCGGTTACCAGTCCGTTGTTAAAGGTAAAGCGCCGCATCCAATCGGCCTCGACGTTGATCCGCGACACATCGCGCCCATCAGCTTCGCCATCGCCATCGCCGTCGGTGCTTAGGTCAGAAGTCCGACGGTGGCTATGGGCCTCCAGAGACAGCTGAACTTCGCCGCCAATCGATGTCGGGAAATATCGTCGTTGATATTCGCCATCCAAAACAAGGTTGGGCAGCAAATCATTGTCCTCGCCATCTCGTAGCGATTGATAATTCAGCAAGCTCGCCCTGACATACTGGTCCCGCCGCGCGCGGCTGACGGTCAACTCACTAGTCAAACGGTCTTTGTCTGAGTAGCCATAATCGCTGAGATAGGACGTATCACTGGTGGTTTCGATGTCGAAATACAGCTTGTAGTCGCGTCGCAGATCAAAGGTGCCGGTGCCAAACAGATAACCGCGCGTCTTATCTGGTTGCAGATCATCACGTGTAATTGCACCGTTAAACTCAATCCGCCCCGCAACAAACGCCTGTCGATACCGAAATTCCATCGTGCGTGTCGCTGATGACAGATAAGGCGTGAGCGTGAGGTCGCGGTGCTCACCTATCTTGATGAAATAGGGCAGTTTTAGCCCAACATCCAACTGCGACGAAGAGCGGATGGAGGGTGTCAGAAAGCCTGTGGCGCGGTCCAATGTGGGATCAGGCAGGCGCAGCCGGGGCAGGTAGAAGATTGGTACATTTTTGATGCGGAATTGCGCTTCGTCAAAGTAAAGCTGCTGCGCCAGTTGGTCATGCACCACCCGTTTGGCGCGAATCTGCCAAAGCGGCGTTTCGCCATCTTCGCAAACTTTACAGGATGTTACGGCGGCTTTGTAAAGCTGACTGTAGCGTCCTTCGACCCGGTTGATCTGCACGGCGGCAAGCTGCAATTGCTGCTCAAGGATCATCCGCGCACCGCGCAGCAGCCCCGATTGCAGCCCCGCATCAAGCGACGCCGCATCGGCGAGGATCGTGGTGTTCTCACCCTCTGACAGGACAATCGGCCCTTCAATGCTGAGCGCGCCGGTGGTCTGATTATAGCGAATGGCCGTGGCGCGCAGCCGCGTTTCGCCCTGAAAGGCTTCGACATTGCCCTGTGCGACCAAGACCTTATCGCGGGTGATGAACACCTGATCGGCCACAAGAACGGCGGGCCGGTCCGCGGCGGGAGCCGTTTGCCCATTTAGGGAAAGGGGCGCCACACAAAGCGCAAGTCCAACCAGAGCCGCGCGCATGTCAGCCATCCTCCGCGTGCAAAAGCAGGCCTAATGCCAGAAAGATCGCAGCCACGGGCGGCGCCCAAGCGGCGAGGGTCACGGGGATCTGCCCGTTCTCACCAAGGATCTGTGCGAAACTGCGAATGAAATACAAACCGAACCCCAGCAAAATTGAGGCCAGCACAGCAACGCCTGTCCCCCCAAAGCGGGTATGGCGCATGGTGAATGCGCTCGCAACCAGAACCATGGCGACCAGAAAGAAGGGCCGCGCCAATTCGGCCTGCAGCCAGACCTCATGCTGGCGCGTGCTGAACCCCGCCTGTTCCAACTGGCGAATGAATTCGGGCAGCTCATAGATGGAAACGGCAGCCACCCGGGCGATGCTCTCGCGGATCCGCTCTACGGTGAGGGATGAGGGGATGGTCAGTGTCTCATGCTCTTCCGCCGCACCTTCGGCGTTAACCCCGGCTTCCAGCGGCCAGATCTTGGCCCCGGTCAACTGCCAGTCGCCGCCGCTCAGCTGCGCGCTCTCGGCTTCAATCCGGCGGATCGGGCCTTTCTCGGCATCGTAGCTGATGATCGTCACGTTATAGAGGACGGATGCATCGCTGTTGGTGCGCCACGCGCGAATAACCGACTGACCTTCCTCCGTCCCTTGCCGCAGCCACAACCCTTCGTCGCTTACCGAAAGAGCCGAGCTGCCGTTCGAGCGGTATTTCTGCGTAAGTTGCTCCGACCGTTCGCTGGTGGCCGCCACAATGGGGTTAAGCACGGCCACCGCCAGTGTCCCAATGATCAGCGCCACCACCACCGGCGCCACCAGCGCACGCAAGGCAGAGCGGCCCGCCGCGCGGGTCACCACCATTTCCGAGGACCGCGCCAGACCGATAAACAGCGCCACTGTGGCGAGGATCATGATCAGCGGCAGGATCATATTGATCGTCTGCGGCATATTCAGCAGTGTCATGCCCAGCACCTGATCCCAGCCGACATCGTCGTCAGCAAAACGCCGCGCCTGATCCACGCCATCGACCAGCATCACCAAGGCGGCAAGCACTGCTGTGATCACCATAAAGCTCGTGAAAAAGCGACGTGCGAAGTAGAAATGCAGGATCATGCGGTCGCCCCTTTGCCACCCAGACGGCGTCTGATCCAGCGCGGGTGCGCCGCTTGCCAAAGCATTGCCAGCGTCAAGACGGCCCCAATAAGGGAGGGCAAATAGGCCAGCGGCCAAAGCGCTGCGGTCTCACGTATCTGCACCACCAAAGTCCCCCGCAGCCCGTCAATCGCGATGAGCAGACCAAAGGCGATCACCGCCTCCCGCCATACGCCAAAGCGCGAGAAGCCGCCAAGGATCAACGTGGCAAAGCCGATCATCGCGGCGACGATACAAAAGAGCGGTTGGGCGAGGCGACTGTGCAGTTCTTCGGCGATGATCCCCGGCGCGGTGTCAAGCTGAGCAGCAAGCCCGGCCCAGTCCCACAGTAGGTCAGGGGTCACCATTGAGCTGACCGACTGATCAGTTGCATCGTCAGTGCTGACCAAAGGGGAAATATCGAAAGAGAAGTCGCGGAACTTGGCCGTGGCCAGCCGGTTCTGCTCGGTATCGAGCCGCTGCGCCATCCCGTTGAGCATAATCAGCGTGGTATTGTCACCATTGCGCGCCAGATAGGCTTCGGCGGCGGTATAGATCACCCCCTCATCGGCCTTGCGGCGATCCGACAGGAAAACATCGCGCAGCACGCCGTCGTTATCGATGGCGCGGGTATAGAAGGTAACCTCGTCAGAGGGATGCAGAAAGGTTCCCTCGGTCAACAACTGGGCGGTGAGGTTGCGCGAGATTTCGGCCTCGCGTTGTTTTAGCTGACCCTGTGCCATGGGAACCAGAAAATGGCTTAGCGCCGTCATCATCAACCCCACGCAAAGCCCAAAAACAAATACTGGCCGCGCCAACCGCCACGGACCAGAGCCTGCGGCCTGAAGCACGGTCAATTCAGATTCGCCGGACATGCGGTTGGTGACATAGACCGAGGCAGCAAAGGTCGCGATTGGCAGGACGGTGACGATGAGCTTGGGCAGGCCAAGGGCCGTGAACTCCAAAAACACCAGTGCAGACTGGCCATCGCCGATCAGCCTGTCGAACAGAACCACCGCGCGGTTGATCCAGAACAGCGCCACCAGCACCAGCGCGAAAAAGCCGAACATCACCAGAAGTTGCGACAGCATGTAGCGGTCAATTCGTGCCACTCTGATCCCCCAAGGTGCTCTGACGGCGTTTGGAGAGATCTTAAAGCAATTCGCGGGGCGGGAAAACTGCTATCTGGCCATGCGCGGCGCGGCGCGCTAGGTCTGGGCAAAATCAAACATGAGGCATGCCATGACCGACCTGACCCCCATCACTTTTGCTGAGACTGACATCGACCGTATCGCGGGGCATTCCGGGCGGATCGCGGTGTTTCTTGAGCCAGAGGGGCGGCTTGATGCCGGGGCGCGGCGGGTGAACCGATTGACCAAGGGCGCGTTGCAACGGCTGGTGGAAAGCGATCGTTTTGCCAAACTTAAACCCGGAGATGCGCTCAGCATGGGTTTCCCCGCTGGCATGGCGGCAGAGGCAGTCGATGTGGTGCATATGCCGCGCCGCGCCGAGGTGATGACCGCGCGCAAGGCAGGTGCCGCTTTGGCCAAATACCGCGGCGACAGCGACCTGTTAATGGTCGCTGCAGGCACGCGCCGGGTGGCTGATGTAGCTTTCGGTCTGGCAATGCGGGACTATGGGTTTGAGGATCACAAATCCGCCCCGAAGCCGCGCAAGGGCAGCGTTGAGGTGATGTGCTCCAAGCCCGATGACGCGCGTGAGGAGGCAGCACCGCTGATGGCGGTCGCCGAAGGCGCGTTTATGACGCGCGATTTGACGAACGCGCCCGCCAACATCCTGACCACCACCAACTTTGCCGAGCGTCTGGCCGAGATGGAAAGCCTAGGGCTGAAAGTTGAAGTGTTGGATGAGGATGAACTTGCAAGCCTTGGAATGCGCACACTTTTGTCGGTTGGTCAGGGGTCAGACAGCCCCTCCAAAGTTGTCGTGATGCGGTGGGACGGCGGCGCGGAGGGCAATGCTCCGCTGGCGCTGGTTGGCAAGGGCGTGGTCTTTGACACTGGCGGTATCAGCCTCAAACCCGGCGCGGGCATGGAAGACATGACCATGGACATGGGCGGCGCGGGCGTCGTCTCCGGCGTGATGCGCACGCTGGCGCTGCGCAAGGCCAAAGCGAACGTCGTGGGGCTGGTGGGCATCGTCGAAAACATGCCCTCGGGCAATGCGACCCGTCCGGGCGATGTGATCACCACCATGAAGGGCGACACGGTTGAGGTCATCAACACCGACGCCGAGGGGCGTTTGGTGCTGTGCGATGTGATGTGGTACGCGCAGGACCGCTTCAAACCTGCGGCGATGATCGATCTGGCCACGCTGACCGGTGCGGTCATTATCGGGCTGGGCCATGAAAACGCCGGCGTCTTCTCAAACGACGATGAGCTGTGCAACGCGTTCCTAAAAGCAGCCGAGAACGAAGGCGAAGGCGCCTGGCGGCTGCCGCTAGGCCAAGGCTATGATGATCAGTTGAAAAGCCGCGTTGCCGACATGAAAAACATTGGCGGCCGTCCCGCGGGTTCCATCACCGCGGCACAGTTCCTCAAGCGTTTCGTGAAAGACGAGACGCCATGGATCCACCTCGACATCGCCGGTGTCGCCTCCATGAAGTCCGAAACCACGCTGGCACCTGCAGGCGCGACAGGCTGGGGCGTGGCGGCGCTGAACCGCCTGGTCGCCGACCGTTTCGAGAAGGGATGAGTTGGAGATGGGGGCGGCTTATTTCTACCACCTGACCCAGCGACCTCTGGTCGAGACGCTGACGATGCTGCTGGAAAAGTCGCTCGCCAACGGCTGGCGTGTGGCTCTGCGCGGGACCGACCCTGAAGGGTTGCAAGCGCTTGACCGAGCGCTTTGGACGTTTTCCGAAGACAGTTTCCTACCGCACGCAATCGCAGGCGGCGACCGGGATGCAGACCAGCCGGTATTGCTCACACTTGAGGATGGTGCGCCGAACCGTGCAGATTGCCTGATGGCGGTTCACGGTGCGCATGTCACGGCGCAAGAGATCGCGGCGCTGCAACGGGTCTGCGTGCTGTTTGACGGTCATGACCCAATGGCGTTGGATCAGGCGCGGGGTCTGTGGAAACGGTTGAAATCCGAAGGAGTCTCGGCGCAGTATTGGTCGGAGGAAAGTGGTCGCTGGGAAAAGAAGGCCGAAACTTGAATACCAGCGAAGCAGGGGCAGGGGCCAAACGACCCCCGCCCCAAATTGCGGTTTAGGCCGCTTTGTCCAGCGCAGGTTTCGCGACGGAGGCGGCGTTGCTCGCCTTGGCATTCTGCGCTTCCGGCTCAACCTTGCTAACGTAGGACTTGGCGGATTCGACGGCGCTGTTGTTCACCGGCGCGATGGTGTCGAGCAAGGCACGGGTGCGTACACTGTCGACGTTACGCTGTGCCGCTGCGCGGGCGAAGGCTTCGTTCTCAGCGTCCGAAGCTTTGGGGCCCGCCTCTGCCGGTTTTGCCTGAGCGGTGGCCTGCAGCGATTGAGACTTGGTCGTCTCTTGCGCGGCAGTGCTGTTTTGCGTGGCCTTGGGTTCGCCGGCAGGCTTTGTTTCAGCCTGCTGGGCGTCGTTTTGGTTTTCCTCGGGGGCCTGAGCAGGCTCAGACGCCGGGGGTTTGCTTTGTTGGTAGGAGGAAGACCCCCCTAAAATACCTGACAGCATAGCAACATGTTCTCCAAAATTAGATACAGTTATGCCCTGCAGGTATCTGAGCAAAAGGGCGAAAACCTGTCCAATTCACGGCAACTGCGGCATCATTTTGCGGCGAATTACATTCTTTCTGCATAATTTAGGTCTGGCCAAACCTAGATTCAGCGGCTTAGTCGCAGCTCGCCGCCGCTGATTTCAATGCGGCCCCAGCGTTGCAGATAGCCCATGCCAAGTAGGGACTGGGACATCACGCCGTTATTCACGACCGCTGGCACATTGCGATCAACGGCATGGCCAACCACCACCTGATCTAACCGAACGAATGCGGTGCGCGTCTCGCCATTGGCGGTGCCAGCCCGGCCAAGGTAGTCAAGCTCATCAGGGTTAATGCCAATCCGCGCAGCATCCGATTTGGTCAGAACGATATCGGACGCGCCGGTGTCGACGACAAAACGCACCGGTGCGCCGTTGATCTCTGCCGTGAGGTAGTAATGACCATCGCGCCCGCGCGGCAGGATGATCTCGCCCGCATTGTTGATGCTGAGTTGCTGGCGCGCGCTGTCGCGGGTGATGTCCTGCCACAGCCCCACGCCCGCAGCGGCACCGACAAAGATCAGCCCCCAGACGGCCGCCTGTTGCAGGGTCTTGTTGATGTTAAGGCGGTTCTGAAGGAAGAACCAGCCCGCCAACATGGTCAGCAAGACAATGAGATAGATCAGATGTGCTGTGTCGATGTCGGCCATGAATGCGCCCCCTTATCAGAGATATAGGAACGCAGAGCGCAAATGTCAGCCGGGCATCGGGCCGGGGCCAAAGCCAAAGGCCGCTAGGCCATCGAGCACGAATTGAACCGAAAGGGCGGCCAACAGCATGCCGAGCAGACGGGTGATGATATTGATGCCGGTCTTGCCCATCGCGCGCTCAAGTGCGCCGCTTACTTGCATGGTCAGCGCCATAACCACCAGTGTCAGCGCGGTGATCACGATGATGGTCAGCAGCCCTTCGCCGCCCGGTTTCTCCCCCGTCAGCAGGATGACCGAGGCGATGGAGCCCGGGCCAGCGATCAGGGGAATGGCCATGGGAAAGACCGACGGATCGTCGTGGTCATCCTCATCCGCACGGTCCTCGCGCCGTTTGGTGCGGCGATCGAACAGCATGTCGAGGGCGGTGATAAAGAGCAAAATCCCACCCGCGACGCGGAAAGCGGGCATCGAGATCCCGATAAAGCCAAGCACTGCCTCGCCAAAGGCGGCGAAGATCAGCAAAATCAATCCAGCCACACCCACCGCGCGCCAAGCGATCTTGCGTCTTTGCGCGTTGCTCATCCCACGGGTCAACGCGAGGAAGACTGGCGCGATGGCGATGGGGTCGATCACCACGAACATCGTGACGAGGGCGGTGATCATATAGGCGGTATCGAATGTCATTGGTCTTCCTTGGCGGTTCGCGTTTTGCCAGAATGCACGAGGGCCGCCCTCTAGGCGACCCCCGCAACTTGATGATTTGAACGGTATCGGATCAGGCGTTGGCCTTTTCCAGCTTCTCCTGAGCGCCCATCCAAAGTGCCTCGGCGCGGTGCAGCGCGTCCATCACTTCTGCGTATTTTTTGTTCCAGACCTCAAGCTCGCCGGTTTTAGCGTCCTCATAGAGCGCGGGATCGGCCAGCTTCTTGGCCAATTTGTCGCGCATCTCGTTGATCTTTTCCATCCGCGCTTCGGCTTTGCGAACCTCGCTGCGGAGCGCCAGCACCTCGTCGCGGCTGGCGCGTTTGGGCTTGGGCGCTTCCTTGGGTTGTTTCGACGGGTTCTTGCTGACGGGCTTTTCCGGCGTTAGCAGCATCTTGCGATAGGCTTCGAGGTCATCCTCATAGGGCTTGACCGTGCCATTCGACACCAACCAGAGCCGATCCGCCACGAGCGACAGCAAGTGCATGTCGTGGCTCACAAGAATCACGGCACCTGAGTAGCGCGTCAGCGCCTCAACCAGCGCTTCGCGGGATTCGATATCAAGGTGGTTGGTCGGCTCGTCGAGGATCAGCAGATGCGGCGCGTGGAGCGTCGCCAAGAGCAGCGAAAGACGTGCCTTTTGCCCGCCCGATAGGCGGCCCACTTCGGTCTCGGCCTGTTCGGGGCCAAGGCCAAAGCCCGCCAATTGCGCGCGCAGTTTTGACTGCATCACCCCGGGGCGGGCGGCGATCATATGCTGCAGCGGCGTCTCTTCGACGATCAACTCATCCACTTGGTGCTGAGCAAAGAAACCCACACGTAGTTTGCTGGAGTTGATCTGCTTGCCCGCCATCAGCGGCAGACGGTCTGACAACAACTTCGCCAGCGTCGATTTACCCTGACCGTTCTTGCCCAGCAGAGCGATCCGGTCGTCTTGGTCAATGCGCAGGTTCAGGCGGGTCAGCACCGGGTTGTCCTCGGTGTAGCCGACCGAGCCATTTTCGATGTTGATAATCGGCGGCGACAGTTCTTCAGGTTCCGGGAAGGTGAAGACCTTGCGCGCCACATCCTCGGGCGCGGTGATCATATCCATCTTCTCGATCATCTTCAGACGAGATTGCGCCTGCTTCGCCTTAGACGCCTTGGCCTTAAAGCGGTCCACAAAGCTTTGCATGTGATCGCGGCGGGCCTGCTGCTTCTTGGCCATCGCCGCCTGCAACGCGCGTTTCTCGGCGCGCTGGCGGGCGAATTGGTCGTAGGGGCCTTGGTAATAGGTCAGCTTGCGGTCTTCGAGGTGCAAGATACCGCCGACGGCCCGGTTTAGCAGGCCGCGGTCGTGGCTGATGATCAGCACGGTATGCGGGTATTTCGCCAGATAGCTTTCCAGCCAGAGCGCACCTTCGAGGTCGAGGTAGTTGGTCGGCTCATCGAGGAGCAGCAAATCGGGCTGGGCAAAGAGCACCGCCGCCAGCGCCACACGCATCCACCAACCGCCGGAAAAGGCGGAGCACGGCATCTGCTGTTCTTCGTCGTCAATGCCCAGACCTTTGAGGATCGACGCGGCGCGGCCTTCGGCGGACCAAGCGTCGATATCGGCCAGACGGGTCTGGATGTCGGCGATGCGGGTCGGGTCTTCGGCGGTTTCGGCCTCTAGCATCAGCCGGGCACGCTCCACATCGGCAGCCAGCACCGTGTCGATCAACGAGGTCTCGGATGAGGGCACTTCCTGCGCCACGCCGCCGATCTTGGCGCGGGACGGCAGAGAGATGTCGCCACTGTCGAGCGACAGCTCGCCACGGATGATCTTGAACAGCGTGGTCTTGCCCGCGCCATTGCGCCCGACGATGCCCACCTTGTGGCCCTCGGGGATCACGGCGGAGGCTTCCTCAAACAGAGGGCGGCCTTCGACGGAGTAGTTGATTTCTGAAATGCGTAACATGCACGCCGTTTGGAGCAAGCCGGGCCGAAGGTCAATCACGGCTTTTCATGTGTTAGACCCCATGCTAGGGAGCGCGCAAATCAACACCCGCTATGGAGTACAGCCAATGGCCCTCGAACGCACTTTCTCGATCATCAAGCCCGACGCAACCCGCCGCAACCTGACCGG
>Ga0209345_10001339_pt1 | contig 29593 bp, 27 predicted proteins | sample Cruoilmetagenom7_FD_187294 | JGI IMG/M metagenome (GOLD analysis project Ga0209345, IMG submission 187294) | Oil polluted marine microbial communities from Coal Oil Point, Santa Barbara, California, USA - Sample 7 (SPAdes) (version 2) | ecosystem: Environmental > Aquatic > Marine > Oil seeps ...
GAGGCTTGCCATCCCGGCTGTGGCCATAACAGGCCAGCTCTGAGGGGCCCTCTCCTTCAAAGTAAACCGAGGTCAGATCGTAAAATACCAACTCCACTTGCAGGGAGAAGAGGTCACACAGCTTGAAGTAGAGGGCCCGCTCAATCTCCTCTTTGTGCTCCAGCAGCTCATCCAGGGTACGGTACCACCGCTTAAGCCATCTCAGGTTTACCTGCACTCGGCCGTGCTCCTCCCACTGCGGCAGCCACCGCTTACCTTGGCGATCGCATACATAATATGTTTCCAACCACGCTGCTAAGTGGTGCTCACTGCCAGGACAAGAAAGTCGATTCGCCACCAAAACAAACGCCCGATCCGACAGAGAGATAGCCCATCGCCCCTTCTTCCCTTTGCAGCCGTCCATGATGGTATCCAGCCCCAACTCTTGCCACAGGCTCCTTGCCACCAGCACTGGCCCCCAGCATGCCGCCTCTCTTGGGTTCACCTCGGCACCACGCACCCACCTGCTCTCCGCCCCGGCACCTTGTAGCAGCCGCACTAAGCTGTCCAGGTGGGGAGCCAGAAAATCCTTGCGTCCCAGGCTCATCACTACCCGCTGCTTGGTATGACCATCCTCTCGATAGGACTCAACCAGACGCAGGTATTCGTGACTCTCCCCTTTACGGCCACGTGCTCTGACTGTTCTCAAAAACATTGCTGTCACTATCTAGTATAACAGCAATTGCAGCAATTGTCAATAGGGTTTATGCCACTGGTCTGTCATCACAATTCGGTGAGCACTAGCTTCGGATAGCATCAAATCGAAGCTGGCCCGCTCTGCGAAATGTCAAACATGGGCTAGTATCTGGCTCATGTCTCGTTGGAGGTAATGCGCCTTCTAACGACCAAGCTCAGCCGCCGCCATGGAATATGCAGATAATGCGAGCCCGGTAGCCAGCCCCTACAAGCTGACCTTCCCGGGCTTTGCGAAGCTGCCGAGGGCGGTTTGGGCGAACACCGTGAGCCGCAAAGCCCGTGTTAGGCGACGTTTTCGCCTACAGCAGTTGTCGGGAACAGGCGGTTGCCATTGGATGAGGTCAATGGTGAGGCCTATCCGCCCTCTAACAGTCGCAGATGCTTTATAGGATGCAATTCAACCAGGGTCAGGGAAAGGTCGTCGAAAATGGTTTCCCGTCTCGGTGGCAGAGGATCTGCACCACGTGACGGCCGGAATAGAGGCACGCTGGAACTCCGCCGCCTGGCATCACCCACTGGCCTGCCATGTAAAAGTTCGCCAGGCCGGGTAGAGTCTTTTTCACCTGAGTATTGATTACTTCCGGAGTTGGCAGCCAGGCCTCGTAGGCTCCTTTGTGATTGCGGGTGTAACGCCACCATGTGTAAGGGGTGGCCACGTCGGTCATCTCCACTTGTGAAGAGATGTTGGGATAGTGCGCCTCCAGCCGCTCTAGAACCTCCGCCGCCACTCGCTCTTTCTCGGCTTCGTAGCGTGGTTGATACTTCTGCAAGTCGTTCCACCAATCCCACTCCGTCTCGAATGTGGCCTGGATCACCGTCTTGCCTGTCGGGGCAAACTTGTCACTATAGTTGAAGATACGGACCATGATCCCGTCAATTGTCTGATCGCCTAAGGTGAAGGAGGACTCTAGCTTGATGATGCTCAGCCAGGGTTCACCCGTGAATTCATGGGCCACCCCGAAGCTGACCATAACGAGTGGGCGGAACAGTTTCCAATTCTTGTATTGATTGTCGATCCACTTGTCCACGTAGTGGCCGTCCAGCATCTTGAAGATAGTGCTGTACCCGTCGGCGGTGGAGACCACAATGTCGGCGCGGTGCTCGCTGCCATCAGCCAGGCGCACTCCTACAGCTCGTCCGTTTTCCACCAATATCTTCTCGACGGTAGCCTTGTAAGTAACCTGTCCACCCAAGTCCTTGTAACGCTTCTCTATAGGCAGCGCAAAGTTGAGCGATCCCCCTTCTAGCAGTCCCATTTGCCCGTTCGCCAGCAGTCCGAGGAGCATGAGGAGGAACCAGACCGGCACCTCTGGCAAGAACATGTTCTCGATAACCTGACGCAGCCAAGGGTCGTGAATAGTTTGCACGTAATCGGCGACGGGCTTGGAGTACCTGCCGATGAAGTATTTGAACATTCGGCGCATCCTCCACATCTGCTTGAGCTTGTCTAGCAAGCCCATCAACTCAGGGGGTTTGCTTAATATCCATTCCATGTCGGAGCCCTGCATGACACGGGCACCGGTGATCAAGTTGTTAATGGTTCGGGCATCGGTCGGTGAGAAGGCTTTTAGCTCGTCTGCCAGGCGGGTCAAGTCCTGCGTGACGTCCAAGCTACGCCCACTGGCTTCGTCAATGAAACGACTGTAGGTAGTAAGGTCGAGGAAGCGGTTGGCCTGGGCGGTGCCCAGCTCGCGGTACAACTCATAGTTTGACTGACCTGGCTTGTGGCCCATCAGGAAGTGGATGCCACCATCAATCACGTATCCTTTGCGTTTCCACGCGGTGGCCACCCCGCCCGGCGTGGTGTGGTGCTCAAAGATGTGGGTGCGATAACCGTTCATCTGCGCATAGCAGCCGGTGGACAGGCCGGCCAGCCCGGCTCCGATGACGATGATCGATTTCTCAGTCACCTTTCTTCCTCCTGTACCCGGCGGGATGTTGCCTAACTCGTTATGTGCGAACTGAGTTCGTATACCCTCCATTTTGGGTGCATATCCGAATTGTTTCAGATAGCCGCTCTCTGCGTAGAAGAAAGCCTAACGATTATTAGATGGCATCCTCGTTGTCTAGTTGCAATACACTCCCATGTTCTGAAGCTAGGCAGTTTACCGTGGATGCCAGCTGACCTCTGGCGAAATATTCAATCCCCAGTTCATGGTAAGTTATCGTCATGCACTTCATAGAGGGCGCGTACCCTTTCTTCATCAGGAGGGATAGAGAACCCGCAACGTGGTGAGCACCCACAGTGTGATGGCAATGCCGAGTGTGCAAGGTATATCTACCGGGGAGAGGGTAACAAGGTCCGCCAATGACTTTGTCATGCTCGGGCATCAGGCCATGACAATTCCTCCAAAGTTGTCAAAAGAGTGACCGCCCCCCTCAGCTCTCCGTACCAAGTGATGGATATGGCACCATTCCAAAGCTACAGATCTGCCGCATCTGCGGCAGGTACCCCCGTCCGTGGTGTGGACGGATCGCCTTCGCTCTGGCCAATCGGGTGGATTTCGTGAAGCAATGGAGTTTGGCGAGTGCTCGTTGACAATGCTGGGATCAGATATCGGTGCTGTCTCACTGGTCTCAACGTTGGCTGCTGAACCTGAAACCAACGAAACAGTTTGTGCCGTCGGCGTGCAACGAGTTGTTGGGTAGCTTTGTTCAAACGGCATTGAACTCTGGCCGATATCTTGCGATACCCCTTACTCCTTTAAGGACACCAGGACGAAGTTCCTTGACCATAAAAACTTCCTCGGGGACATCTTGTTCCCAGCGTATGCCATATCTCATAGATGGAACAAAACCGAAGCGAGGGTAGTATTGTGGATGACCGAGAACAACGACTAAACTATGTCCTCCATCACGAATTCGGTTGAGTCCCGCTTCAACAAGCTGAGAGCCTATGCCACTCCTCTGACACCTTGGCGAAACTGCCATTGGGGCAAGACCTACTGCGTTGAACTTTGTACCTTCGTCAGATTCAATAGTAACCGGACTAAAAGCAATGTGCCCTATAATCTCGTTGTGTTCAACTGCCGCTAAGGATAGTGTCAATGCCCCCGACGCTCGCAAGTTATTGACTAAATCTGCTTCAGTGCGGCCTTCGAAAGCCTCTTGATTCAATCTATGAACGGCTTCGATATCTTCCGGTAATTCAGTGCGAATCACAACCATTCACGTTGCCTTTGCCCAAGTGTGCGATGTCATTCTGCCCAAGCAGGCATTGCTCGCATGAAGTGTGCGGCTCGCTCCAATGCTTTCTCATCGTCAATACCAGGCTGCCAAGTCTTGAACCATTCAGCGACACCCTTCTCTATGACTTCTCTATCAAGGAGATTCCCATTAGCATCTACGCAATATTTGCAGAAATTCTCAGATGGCCCCTTGAATTCGGGCATATCTAATGGTGCGCTACATGAATAGCAGAATTTACTCACTTCCATATTTCCTCCTTCGACTACGCCAGCTATCTAACGCCCGCGTAGTGCGGTCAGCTACAATGAGTTGTTATGTGGCCCCGTGTATGAAAGAACTCTCATATCTTAGCCAAGCCGGTCTCCACCCTGTGCTTCGATGTTCTTCGTCATGTATACAGAATCAGCACTATTTTTCGGTCCGTATTCGGCTTCCGCATCTTCCTGAGAAAGAGTAACCCGGCGAAACTCGGCCTTTTCGTAGGCACGTATGGCTCGCAGGTTGCTTGCAGAAGGTTGTATGAGGAACTCGTGAACTCCGAACTCTCGAAATAGGTAGTCACAAAGAGTTCTCAACGCATCTGGCCCGTATCCTTTGCCACACGTTGCTTCTGAGCGCATCCAGATATCAAGCTCAGTACGCCCCTTGACCATGTCAATAGTGTTGTAATTCACTTGGCCAACGGCCTCTCCGTCGACGTCGATCACAAAGCATCGCCCCGCATAGGGTGAGGCGTTGTCAAAGTAATGGGACTTGTAGTCGTCACAAAACTGCTCCCAGGTCAGCGTTGGTGTCTCTGGCTGTGTTGGATGAGCTAGCAAGATGTGTGTCACGTCAGAACGCGCCAGTGACTCATATATCATACGTTTGTCTTCTTCGTTGCCGGGCGAAGTGTCACCGGAGAGCCTGTGTGTTTCTCTTCAGCTGTGTAATTTACGACTCCTTTTCTTTCTGCTGCCCTCTTGTCCATGAAATCTATTTTACCCATGTTTGACTTAAAATCAAGGTTCGATTCTAGCCCCGCTAAACTGTTCTTAGCCATCTGGCCTCACCTTGATACAGTTATAACGCGACCATCTATTTCACGCGTTCCAGGCGAGCCTCACCATTGATCATAACGAAACGGAAAATGCGGTGCATTTTCCTCCATTCCGTCAGACGCACGAACTCACCGCGCTCGACGCACTGGAAGTAGCAGAACTCCTGATAGTACGGTGCATCCTCAGTAATAGTTATTGGAGGTATCACTCCGGTGTCGAAGTCTTTTATTGTGAAGATGGCATCCCTGACCGCACGCCCTGTTAGTCCCTCAAATCCTACCTTTTCTACAGCTAGCCTTATAGCCTCCACTGTAACCATGGCTGTAAGCCACCCCGATATGTATGGTATGGTAACATCCGCTATGTCGAAGCCGCGGTACCTCTTGGCGGCATCGATAATAGTCTTCAGCATAGGATGATCAGGATGCCCAAGGTCAGCTGAACACGGCTCTAAAGTAAACCTGTACCACCCTTCAGCAGCCTTTCCAGTTACCTTCGCAGTTGGTTCGTCGAGTGACCTCGGATCTGCTATTATCCTTATCCCCCTTTCTTGAATACCCAGTCTGGCTGCGTCCTTTACCACCGTCACCAGCGTCGCGCCGTAGTGCGACACTATAACCCAGTCAGGTTTCTTATCGGCTAACCTTAGCCACTCGACACTCGAATCGATAACCCCGAGAAGAGGAATCCTCTCATCAGGAAACTCCATTCCCCTTTCCTCCATCCATAGCCGCAAATTCTCATAAACGCTGTTGTGGAGAGGCTGGTCGGCATGAAAAAACCCCACCCGGAGGGGACGCTCTTGAGTCCAATTCTCCTCCATCCATTCTAGAGCAGCCGCAAATAGGTTCTCACCCTCACTAGCAGCGTTGACAACCCAGGCCGGCTTCGTTACTAAGAAAGGCACAGTAGACCCCCAGTATATACAGAGTATTTCATCCCGCATTAACCTGGGCAACATTGCCATTACAGCCGAATCAAGAGGACAGGTCTCGATTAGTATCCCGGCCTCTACCATCCTCTTGTGGGAAGTGATGGCTCTAGGCGACAGCCCCTTAAAATCCTCCCAAACAGCCTGTATCTTGACGCCGTCAATGCCACCTCGATCATTTACGTACCTTACGTAATCAATCTCTCCCCTTTGCTTGGGAACAGCTACAGTAGCTAATGCTCCAGTCCATGCACCATTGAATCCTATCTTCGCCACCTCTTCCGCCTCGGCGTTTGCAGGGACAGCTGAGCCCAGTAGGAGTACGAGGCAAGCGCCCACAGTTACAAGGCCTAAGCTGATCTTCTTCAATCTTTTCCTCATTTTTATCACCTCCTCAAATAAAATTCCTTGGCGATTTTTATCCTTCTTCATCCTTAAACACGAGCCGATAAATCTTTGTCCTCTTACCCTTACTCGTCTCATATCACATCACCCCCCTATGGGCCTGCGCAATAGGGCTGGTGGTATCTCGGGTGATGAGAGAAACGCGCCGCGGTTTATGCGCCGCTGGAGACTAGCCCCTTCTTCCATAGGCTGGTCAAGTCTGGCGCCCAACTCAGATCCTCATTGCCACTATGCCGCCTCTGTTCCCTGGTTGATAAATCAGCTTTATTCAGCCAGCCACTACCCTCGGCTGGGAGGTTACCTTACCTTTGCTGCCCTTTCCCAAGCTTCTTTCATTGCTGCCACAGCCTCCTCATTTGTCATCCATTTAACCGGGTTTTCCAGTGATGCCTCAAACTCCCCAGGTTTTATAACCAGGGCCGGGGGAAACCAGACCCATGCCTCGAAAGGCTTAAGTTCGCCTTCACTAATGGGATATACCCCGCATGACCTCACGATGCCAGGCTCGTCTTCAGTTATGGTTACCGGAAATTGGAGTACAAGGAAGTCCTTGATCCTCATATGAGCATCTCTAACAGCACGGCCGGTCAAATTCTCATATCCCACCTTTTCCATAGCTAGTCTTATAGCTTCCACTGCAACTGCAGATTGCTGCCAGCCGGCCATATAAAAACCTTTGACCTCCTCTGGCCCATAGCCACGATACCTTCTCGCTGCATCAAGAAGGGGTTTTAGCCCCGGAAAGGTACCACTTTCCCAAGCGCAGGGGGTTAGTTTGGTGCTGAGCCACCCATCTGCATCCCTCCCAACTACAGGCAGCGTAGCTTCATCCATCGTGTTGGGGGAAGCCATAAAGGTGATGCCTTTATGTTGAAGTCCTAACCTTTTGGCGTCCTTAGTAATAACGACTGTTGGCATGCCATATGAGGTAACGTAAATTAAATCTGCCTTTTTATTAGCCAGTCTTAAAAGCTCTGTGGAGGTGTCAATACATCCCAATATAGGTACAACCTCATAACCAACAAATTCAACCCCTATACTTTCAAAATACTTTGTAGCCTCAAGATGAAACCAGCCTGAGGATTGGTCATAAAAAATGTATCCAAGCCTCAGAGGACGAGCCTCAATCCATTTGTTTTCCTTATACCACTTCACGAAGACCATGAATACGGTTGCCCAGTCAAAAGGACCGGTGAAGATAATCCACTGGGGCTTGCTCATGGATTGATAAGTCATGCCACTAAGGCAATGTATTGGTACCTCGTCCCTTATTGCCAGCGGTAACAGTGCCTCACCAATGGTTACCAGAGCTTGGTGCTCTACTAGTATTCCCTGTTGGACAAGCTTGCGATGAGAGGTAATACTGTCGGGTACGGTACCCCTAGTTTCATACCAGGGCACCTCAACCCTGACGCCATTGATACCACCCTGTTCGTTTACATATCTTGCGTAGTCAATTACCCCCTCGCCCCACGGGCAAGCAATAGTCGCCAGCGGACCTGTAAATATACCATCTAACCCCATTTTGACAATCTTTTCATCCGGCCCTGCGTTACAGACTGGAATAGTGCCAGCAAGTAAAAGCACCAGACACAGTCCCACTGCTACAAGACCCAGCCCAATCTTCTTCCACATTTTTGCCACCTCCATATTAATTTGAGGCTGTTTAATTGTGCCTCAGATTCAAAATCAGATTTAACTCGGTCAGCTTCATCACCAGACACCTCCTCGATGAGTTGTTGCCCTTTTCACCCCTAACTTAGCGCCTGATCCCTCGCCCTCTTTATATTTTCACCTCAGCTGCAGCACACCTTGCCGCTGAGCTTGGCCACTTTGTGCATGTCAGAGCCTGATTTGGATGTAAAAGTTTCGCTACAGTCTTCCCACCGTACTACTTCTATCGAACCACGGTCGCCGATTTATCAGCCGGTGGATACTGATCACTCCCCATGTGCGATCCTTCTTGGCAACTTAAACTCATCTACTGAAGGTGCCTTAGATTTAGATAGTATGGCTTTAAGAAGTCCCCAATAACCACCATCCTGCCCTTTTCAACTCTAAAAATCCTATCACTTCCCTCGATAAAATAGGGCTTTTCATCACTCATATTTGCTAGAGGAAGGCCAAATCCAAGATCAAAATCTGCTATACTACATGCGCCATCCCTAATGGCTCGCCCACTCAAATTCTGAAATCCCACATTTTCTATTGCCAGCCTTATAGCCTCCACTATCACCTTGCTTTGCATCCACATAGCAAAGTAAAATTGTGGAGCTTCCTCGGGCTCCCAACCACGTTGTTTCTTAGCTGCGTCAAACAATGCTCTCATCCCTGGTAATTGCGGATCATCCGTATTATTCGGAAAGGGAGATAGCTGGTACCACCCTTCAGCATCATCTCCTACCATCCGTAAGACCCCCTCGTCAATATTAGCAGCACCCGCGCAAAGCTTTATGCCTTTTTTCATTATTTCCAGTCTGGCAGCATCCTTCACCAGCACTGCCATGGAGCCTGCAAAGTGCATAACGTAGATCCAATCAGGGTTTTTATTTGCCAGCCTAACCCACTCGACAGAGGTATCAATTACCCCAAAAACAGGTACGACTTCACGCCCTACAAACTCAACCCCGATTTCGGCAGCATATTTGGAACCCGCATATGTTTCCCATCCTTCCTCAAAATCTAAAAATATCATTCCGATCCTAGGGCGACGCTGCTCAGTCCAATTATCCTTAACCCACTTCATAAAAGTGGCAAACGCCGGGCCAAGTCCCGCGGTGCTACCGAAGACCCACATCTCAGGCTCGGTTATCGTTAGAGTAGAGTACGGAGCAACTGTTATCGCAGGTATCTCGTCCCTTTGCATCTTTGTATTGATGTATGCGTAACTATTAGATATCGCAGTCTCTACTAGTACCCCCTCTGCCTTCCACCTTTTGTGCGCAGTGAGAAGCAGGGGAATTGGGCTTTGTGCCGTGTCAGCCCACCGCACTACCAACTTGACCCCATCAATGCCACCTTGGTCGTTGACCAATTTTAGCTGATCAACAAACCCGTAGTAACCCGGGATACCACTAGCTGCTAGTGGCCCGGTGAAATAAGAGGCTATGCCTATCTTCACCGTCTTCGCACTCCCCGCCTGCGCTGGAATAGCGCTTGTAAGTAAAAGCATAAGAGACAGCCCCACCGCTACAACGCCCAGCCCAATCTTCTTCACTCCCTTCATCATTTTGTCACCTCCATATCAACTTTGCTGATTCCTCGAACCTTCCCGTCGTATCCCATCGCCAAGTACCTCCTCTCCAAAATCCTTGCCTTTTGGACTTGCCTCCGCCTATTTCATATCTCCACCTCAGCGCCCCTTGTCGCTAGACTTTGGCGCTCTGTGCCCACCCTCCCGATGTGAAAGTCTAAATTGGATGTAAAAGGGCAATAGTTCTTGGGGGTTCAGTGATTTGTGAGCAGAAATATACCATAGCATTTCCTATTTGTCAAGCTCATAATTTGCCAAATCGGGTAGCAATCACATAGCATATTTAGGTGCGAAGATAGTTCTTCGTTCCTCACCACCAGGCTAAGTTTCTGCGCAATCCAGCCATCTTGTCTGCACTTCATCGGTACCATAGATATAGAATTTGAGCATTATATATCGCTTATTGTTCTACTTCTAGTTGAACCTCTAGCACAGTAAGTTCAACCTAAAAGCGAGGATGATAGGATGAGCAAGCAGACCAATGAAGAACGCAATATAAACCGAGCATTTCTTACTCCGTAGGCTTACAGTTCGCAGGCAAAATACTGTAAGCTGTCGGCTGCAAGCTGTTAAGCCGGATTTTGGTGGGGTGGTTTGGTATGGTATTGTGGTATAATTAACGAGTTTGAGCAGTCTCTGACCAATCAAGGAGGTCAATTTGGAAGGAAAATATTGGAACCCAGAGATCGAGACAATGCCGTTAGACAAACTTAAAAAATTGCAAGAGGAACGGCTCAAGGTCTTAGTAGCTCATGCCTATGAGAAGACAGGACTATATCGGCGAAAGTTTGACCAAGCTGGTATAAAACCCCAGGATATTAACACCCTTGACGACCTTAAAAAACTGCCCATGACAACCTATTTAGAGGATTTCTGCAACACACCTATTCCCGAGAAGCTAGCTGTGCCAATGGAAGAGGTGAAGGTATTCTATACCACTTCTGGCACCCTTTCCGGATTTACCCAACCCATAATGTGGACAAGGAAAGATTTTGACGAAATTATCGGCCAAGGAGAAATACGGCTTAGATTAGCCCTGGGGATGAGGGCTGATGATGTGGTTCAGGCTTTGGCCGGCGATTATTGCTGCTTTAAAGGTTGTGAGCTTATGGGGGCAGGATTTTTAACGGTAATGGCCGGCAGGGGAAATCTTGATTACCAAATAAGGCTAGCTAAAGTTACCGGTGTTACTGTCTTACAGTATCTGCCCAGCTTGATGCTGCGCTACTTTGAGCGAGCCAAGGAGCTGGGAATTGATATTAGAGAGACAAAGCTTCGTTTGGTAGCCATATTCGGTGAAAGCTTTGCCGAATCATATCGCAGAAGATTGGAAGCAGAATATGGTGTCACCATCCGAACCATGTATGCCTGTGCGGAGGTCCCTTTTATAGCCCATGAGTGTCTGGAGGGAAAGGGGATGCATGTCTTCGGCGATTGGTGTATTGTTGAGATTATCGACCCGGACACTGGAGAGATTCTCGGCCCGGGGGAAGAGGGAGAAATCGTGGCTACCCCTTTAGTCAATGAAGCTATGCCACTAATTAGATACAGGGTGGGTGATGTGGCAAGTATCCTCCCCTATGAGCCTTGCCCTTGTGGCCGAACACACCCTAAGATTTCTCTGGTCAAGGGGAGAGTGGCCCATATTATCAAAGTCGACGGGAAGAAGATCATGCCTATTGATGTTGAGGAGGTAGTAGCTAACACCCTCGGGTTGGCAGATGATTATCAGATAATCGTTACCAAGCCAGGAGAGCAACAAAGGCTGAATGTCAAAGCAGAGTACAAACCAGAGATCAAGGATGTAAATGCCTTGAAGAATCAATTCGAGGCAGCACTTAGCCAAAATTTAGCTGTGGAGAGTGAAGCGGAGCTAGTCCCGCTGGGAACATTAGGTCGGCCTCTATTTAAGGCACAGCGAATCATTGCCACTTACTGACCTTAGTAGTTGCTAAAGGAGGAGGCATGAATGGGATTGATATCACCAAGTTTCCCCAAGAAAAGTTGCTAGAGTTGCTAAGAGTGCATAATAGGCTTGCTCTCACCTTAGACGGTCTGTGGTTCTCGGCTGCCGAAGAGAAGTTCGGTTTGGAGGCAGCTATCGATCTAGATGCCAAAACCTGGCAAAGGTATGGAGCTAGCGAAGCAAGAAGGCTGTCTAAATTCTTGGGGGTGACTGAGCCAAACATCCAGGATATTGTCAACATGCTGATGATAAGCCCGGTTTTTGCCTTTCTGGGACCTAAGGCCACAGTGGAGGGAAATAAGGGCATACTGACAGTTACTGATTGCCTCCCCCAGAAGCAGAGGGTCAGATTAGGCAAGGGTGAATTTCCCTGCAAACCAGTGGGGTTGGCTTACTGCGGCGAGTTCACTAAGACTGTTAACCCCCAGGTAAAATGGAGGTGTGTGGTTTGTCCCCCCGACCCCCATCCCCCGGATGTGTGGTGCCAGTGGGAGTTTGAACTCTAGATAAACCCTGTAAATACTGACTTTAAATCACTGCGCCCCCATGAAAATAGCCAGATTTTGGGGGTTAGCGAGGAGGTGGCAACATGGCACAGGAAAGAAAGTATTGGGACCCAGAAGCAGAGACAATGCCTTTAGATAAACTTAAGAGGTTGCAGGAGGAGAAGCTTCAAGAGATAGTGGCTCGAGCTTATGAGAAGACGGCACTATATCAGCGGAAGTTTGATGCTGTAGGTATAAAGCCCCAAGATATAAAGACCTTGGATGATCTTGAGAAGTTACCCTTCACTGAGTATTTGGAGGATTTCTGCCAAACACCTATTCCCGAGAAGATGACTGTCCCTATGGAGGAGATAAAGATAGTCAGCTCTACCTCGGGCACTGTCTCCGGATTTACCCAGCCAGTGCTAATGACCATGCGAGAGTGGGAATTCCTGCGTGATTTTGAAGCAAGATTCCGCTGGACAATCGGAGTGAGGCCATGGGATGTGGCTTTTGTACTAACCGGTTTTGATTGTTGCCCCGAAGGGTATAAAAAATTAGGAGCCACACTGCTGCTAGGCCATACTGGCAGGCGGAATATGGATCATCAGATAAGATTAATAAAAGTGATGGGTGTTACTGTGCTAGAACATTTGCCTAGCTTAGTGCTGAGGTACTTTGAGAGAGCCAAAGAGCTAGGCATCGATATCAGGGAGACGAAACTTCGGCTAGTGTCGGGGGCTGGGGAGGGCTGGGCAGAGTCGTTTAAAAGGAAGGTGGAGGCAGAATATGGCCTTCCATTCCGAACCGGTTATGGCTCAGCCGAAGGAGGTGGTGGAGCTGCTGAGTGTGAGGCCGGCAGGGGGATGCATATCTTCAGTGACTATTGCATCTTTGAAGTTATTGATCCTGAGACCAAGAAGGTTCTCGGCCCCGGGGAAGAGGGAGAGCTGGTATGCACCTCATTTGTTAATGAAACTATGCCCACCATCAGATATAGAATGGGAGACGTGGCGAGAATGCTTCCTTATGAGCCTTGCCCTTGTGGTAGAACCCACCCTAAGATATCCATGGTCAAAGGCAGAGTTAGCCAAATTATCAAAATCAAAGGCAAGAAGATCCTCCCTATTGATGTTGAAGAGGTAGTAGCCAGCACTCCTGGACTAGGAGAGGAATATCAGCTAATTGTGCCCAAACCTGGAGAACTGGAAAGGTTAAAGGTGAAGGCGGAGCATCGTCCTGAAGTCGAAAATGTAGCCGCATTAAGGAATCGATTTGAGGAGGCAATCTATCACCAGCTGGGGGTAGAGAGCGAAGTAGAGCTAGTCCCCCTAGGAACACTATCTCGGGCCATATTCAAAGCACAGCGACTCATTGCCGCTTAGGAAAAAGCCTGGTTGCTAACCAGCTTTTAGGAAGGAGCTATACATGGCACAGGAAAGAAAATACTGGGATGAAGAAGTTGAGACGATGCCTTTAGATAAACTCAAGAAGTTGCAGGAGGAGAAATTTCAAGAGGTGGTAACTCGGGCTTATCAGAAGACGGCACTATATCGCCGGAAGTTTGATAAAGCGGGAATAAGACCAACTGATATAAAGACACTAGACGACCTTAAGAAGCTGCCGTTGACCTCCTATCTGGACGATTTCTGCTATACACCTCCCCTGGAAAAGCTAGCTGTCCCCATGGAAGAGGTGAAGACGATCAACTCTACCTCAGGCACTCTCTCCGGGTTCACCCAGCCAATATTAATATCTAAGCGGGATTGGGAGTTTTACTTTTATGGCGAGGCTAGATCGAGGTGGACAATAGGGGTGAGACCGCAGGATGTTATTCAACTTCTCCTCGGCTTTGAATCCTCTTCGCGAGGATATCAAGCCATAGGCTCGACAGTTCTGTTAACTACTGCCGGCCGGGGGAATCCAGATCATCAAATAAGGCTGGCTAAGGAGATGAATGTTACCGTTATGGAGCATCTCCCTAGTCTGGTTCTGCGCTACTTTGAGCGTGCCAAAGAACTAGGCTGGGATATTAGGGAGACCGAACTCCGACTGGTAGCCGGTGTGGGAGAAGGCTGGGCCGAGACATATAAGAAAAGAATCGAAGCACAATATGGGGTCCTGTTTCGGACTCTCTATGGCACTGCAGAAACAGGTGGAATCGGTGTTGAGTGTGAACAAGGAGGTGGCATGCATCTGTTTGCCGACTGTGGCATTGCAGAGATTGTCGATCCAGAGACTGAAAAGGCTCTTGGCATAGGTGAGGAAGGAGAGATTGTGGTTACCCCTTTGTGGAATGAGGCCGTGCCGCTGATCAGGTATAAGACCGGTGATGTGGGTAGGTTGCTCCCCTACCAGCCCTGTCCCTGCGGCCGTACCCATCCTAAGATGTCAATGGTCAAAGGCAGGGTCGCCCACATCGTGAAAGTCAACGGGAAGAGAGTCCTGCCCATCGACGTCGAGGAGATAATAGCTGGTATCCCTGGCCTGGGGGAGGAGTACCAAATAATCCTTGATCAGCCGGGGGAATTAGACCGGCTAAAGCTGAAAGCAGAGTATCAAGCCGCAACCCAAGATGTAGCCGCATTGAAGAATCAGCTTGGGGAAGCCCTGTACCGAGATCTAGGGGTAGAAAGTGAAGTGGAGCTGGTCCCCCTGCGAAGCCTGGCCCGAGCATTGTTTAAAGCTCAGCGGCTCATCCATAGTTAATACCGTATGAAAAATTCGCTCTTTTACGGCCAGCCGAATCTCTGATTCGGCTGGGACCCCCACTCTTCGGGGGCCCCGAAAATCACAAAAAACGAATCTAGGATCCGCTGCCAAGTCCCATCAAAATCTTCGATTTTGATGGGATCCCAAATACGGAGTTCTTCAGGGGCAATTAGTTATGAGTAAGGGATGCTTCTAGCCGAGAAGGGTTTGCCTTAGCCGGAAAAGGGAAGCGACCACCGTCCTTTGCTTTATCTCCTCCCTGCCTCCAGGATAAACTCCGGAGTATACTTGTACCTCGCCTCTATTGTCAACAGCGATATAGACTACCCCAGGAGGTTTCCCCTCAAGTTCATCTGGCCCCGCCACCCCGGTAATACCCACCCCAATATCTGCTCCAATTTTCTGGCGGGTTGCCTTGGCCATCTCCTCAGCTATTTGGGGGCTTACTGCCCCACAGCAGTCAATAAGCTGAGCCGAAACCCCAAAGGCTGCCTTCATCGCATTGCAATAGCAAACCAACCCTCCTTTATAGTACCGGGAACTTCCCGGAACATCAGTCAGCGTGGAGGCAAGAAGCCCTCCGGTGCATGATTCCATAGTCGCCAAGGTCAGCTTCTTTTCACCGAGAATCTCCCCCACTACCTTCGCTAAGCTATCATCATCTGTTCCCCAAATATGTGGTGTCAGAATTCCGCTCAGCTTGGCCTCAGCCAGCTTGAGCATTTGCTCAGCCTCCCTCTCATCCTTTGCTTTAGCGATCAATCTCAAGTGAATTCCATCAGTTTTAGCATAGATGCCCATCGAGGGGTTAGACCAAGAGAGTGGATGCACCATTTCATCCACCTCTGCCTCGGTCAGGGCAAAGGTCTTTAAAGTACGGCAGCAGATCACCTCTGTTGCCTGTGGACCTAAGTGAGGCGCTATCTCCTTCTCCCACATATATTGCAACTCCCTGGGGGGACCTGGCAGGGCCAAAATTTGTTTCCCCTCCCTCTCTATCCACCAGCCCGGAGCAGTCCCCCTAGAATTGGGTATAGGTCGAGCCGAGGGGATAAGCATCGCCTGCTTGCGATTATGTGGGGGCATGTTCATGCCTCGGTGAGTAAAGAGGGATTCTAGCCAGCTAACAAGTGAGGGGTCAATCTCGAGTTCCTCACCCATCATTAGACCAATAGCCTCACGGGTGAGATCATCCTCAGTTGGGCCAAGGCCACCAGTGATGATTATCATCTGAGCGCGCTCCCAGGATTTTCTCAGGGCGTCAGCAATCTCAAGCTTATCATCGCCCACCTGACTTGCTCGATTAAGCTCGATTCCGAGCAAGAGGAGTTGGCAGGCAAGGTAAGGGGTATTGGTATCGATTATTTCTCCACGGAGAATCTCACTGCCTACAGAGATAATTTCAGCTCTCATCAATGTTCAGGGATACCAAATCTGCTGGGATTAGTCAAGTAGCTGAGAATTCTCAGTTTTCAATGGTATAATAAGGCGTGAGGAAAACACCACCGCCTGAAGAATATACCACTGAATATTACCTAACCGATTGCGAAGGTTTTCGAGACTTCAGTAGCGGAGGTATCTCAGCTCGGCATAAAAAGGTATTGGCTTACCTTGAGGTGAAACCGCAACAAAGAGTCATAGATATCGGCTGTGGCCGGGGTGAGCTGGTTAGAGAATGTAATCGACTAGGTGCCTGGGCTATTGGCATAGATTATTCCCCCGCTGCAGTAAGAATTTCTCACCATACAGCCAAGCAAGGGGTTATCATCACCGCCAGTGCCACTCATCTCCCCTTTCGTGGGGGAACCTTTGATAAGGTTATCCTCATTGATGTGGTTGAACACCTGGACAAATCTGATCTTTGCGTCTGCCTTGGAGAGATCAACAGGGTACTGCGAAGGGGAGGAGTATTGCTCATCGAGACTCCGAATACTTGGCGCAAGCTAGTTGGGTGGTGGAGCAGGTTTACTTTTCGCCCGGAGCAATTAGCGCTATTTAGCGCCAAGTCACTATACTATGTTCAGACCATGCACGTGAATGAACAAAATCCGTTGTCACTCAAGAGGATTCTGCATCAAAATGGCTTCAGCAGCAAGATCAGATTTCACTTTCCGGAAATAGCTTATCTCTCCTTTTGGAAAACTACAATATATAGAATATTTTTCCTTTGTGGCCCTATATGGTGCCGGGCAAGGAAAAAGTAGGCCTATCCCCCCAGCCGAGCAATAACCTGTCCCATTTGGGAGGTGTCATAGCCACCTAAAGTCATCACCTCAGCCTGGAAAGAAGGCAGGCTTAGGATATCGAGTAGTGGCTCAAGAAGAGGACTGTGGTAATAGAGCTTGGGGATAACCAGGTCATATTGCTCCCAAAGTTGCGGGATGAAATCCAATTCTAAAGCGTTGGCTGCGGCTCTTATCCCCAGCCCTACATCAGCCGTCCCGCTGGCCACTGCTGCTGCTACAGCTAAATGGGTGTATTCCACTCGCTCATAGCCCTTAATAGCTTGTGGATTTATCCCTAGCTGGCGTAACTTAAAATCTAGCAGCACTCTAGTACCGGCCCCCCTCTGCCGATTCACCAAACTTACCTCCTGGCGTGATAAATCGGCGAGGCTTGTTATCCCTTTAGGGTTCCCTTTAGCTAATATTAACCCTTGTTGGCGAAACACCAGATTGACCACCACGATCTCCTGATCGGGGAGGAGATGTTTTATATATGATATATTGTACTCACCAGTTTCTTCATCTAAAAGATGGGAGGTAGCCAGGTGTGCCTCACCATGCTTTAAGGCCAAAAGCCCACCGAGGCTGCCTACATTGGAGGACGAAATAGCCATCTGGGGATGTCGTTTTTGCAACTCATTAGCCAGTAGATCCAATGCTATATCATGGCTGCCAATAGCCACGATAGTATTCTCTATCTCCTCCACAGAGCGTAAAAGCTTCACCTTTACTTTTTCCCCCTGAGGAATCCCCTCACAAAAACGGGGGAGGCACACCAGGCCATCGGCCCGAACTAAGGACATAATTATCCCTGCCCCTCGGGGGAGAGATGTGACCACTACTTTATCTCCTACTTTGCCTACCTTTACCCGCAAGAACTCATCCTCCCCCATAGAGGAGAGCACCTTGTGGGTCATCACTGCCTCTATTTGGGGCAGCTTAGCTGGCGCTAATCCTTGCAGGTGGCACATGATAGGCTTGGCCACCAGATCAAAGGTGAGCACCGCCGAGACGGGGTAACCGGGAAGGCCTACTACCGGCTTATTCTCCACTATGCCCAAGACTACTGGATGACCGGGGCGGATAGCAATGCCGTGAACCACTACTTCGCCCAGCGAGGATAGGGCTTGAGTCGCCCAATCTCTGCGGCCGGCTGAGCAGCCAGCGTTAACCACCACTATCTCATGCGAAGTGATGGCTTCTTTGACAGCCATCTTTATCTGCTCGACATCATCAGGCAGGGGGGGAAACCGGGTAGCCACCCCACCATATTCCTTCACCAACCCCGCTAGCACCAAGGAGTTAAACTCAATAATATCCCCTGGCTTTAGGGCTCTACCCAGAGGTACCAGCTCTGATCCAGTGGGAATAATAGCCACTCTCACTTTGCGGCGCACCCAAAGTGTAGCCAGGCCACAAGCAGCCACCGCTCCTAAGTCAACCGGGCGTAGGAGGTGATTTTGCGGCAATACTAGCTCAGTAGCTACGATGTCCTCCCCCATAAGCCGCACATGCTGCCACGGCACTACAGGGGACATAATCTCAATTTCCCCTCCTGCCATCTCCTGAACATGCTCTATCATAATGACAGCATCGTAACCTTGAGGCATCACCTCGCCAGTCTCTATCCACCGAGCTTGCTCCCCAATTTTGAGCTGGCGAGGTGAGGTTCCTGAAGCTCCATATGTCTCCCTAGACCGCACTGCTACACCATCCATAGCGGCTGCATGGTAATGGGGGGAGGAGATAGAAGCCCATACCGGTTTAGCAGTGACCCGACCTAGAGCTTCCTCAATAGGAACTTCCTCCGAAGGTAGAGGGGCAAGGCCTTGAATTTCCTCTAAAGCGGTGAGGAATCGACCCAAAGCTTCCTCCAGGGGGATATCTTCAAAGTAAATCTCTCTCTGCTCTGGCATCGATCCTCAGAAAAATCTCACTTTAACCTCATCACCAGCCTTAAGCCCACCTTTATCCAAGGGGACTTGCACCATGCCATCTGCCTTGATCAAAGTGGAGATGAAGTTGGATTTGCCAAAGATTGGCTCTACCCAAAGCCCCTCCTCCCTTTCCTCTACCCTTACCGGAACATAGTCCTCTCTCCCCGAAACAGAGGGGATATTGTGGGTGAGCCTGGCCGAGAATATATGAGGTGCTGGAGGCTTATTACAGCCGTTTAGCCTATAGATTGCGCGAGTAACAAAGAGTTCAAAGGTTATTATGGCTGAAACTGGGTTGCCAGGTAAGCCAAAAATTGGTTTTTGGCCAGCTACAGCCAGGATGGTAGGCTTGCCCGGTTTGATGGCGACGCCATGCACCAGAATACCTGGACTGCCCAGGGAGTTGATGATTTGAGCAGTCATATCACGAGCGCTCACCGAGCTACCAGCTGAGAAGACTACTATATCAGCCGCAGCAAGAGCTCTTTCTGCTGCCTCTCGCAAGGCTTCAAAGTCATCTCTGACGATTGGCTGTGGCAAGGGAATCCCTCCAGCCTCGAGGGTAAGGCCAGCTAAAGTATAGCTATTGATGTCTCGCACCTGTCCCACACCTGGCTCAATTTGAGGTAAAACCAATTCGTCTCCGCTGGAGATGATAGCCACTCGAGGTGGCTGGGAAACGCTAACCGAAGTGATACCTTGAGCAAGCAATCCGCCAATATCTTGAGGTCGAAGCAAGTGCCCCTGAGGGAGTAGGGCCTTCCCCTGAGGAATGTCCTCCCCTCTCTGTAAGACATTCTCCCCCACCGCTACAGGACGGGTTACCTCGATGGTGGAAGTATCTACCTGTCGGGTGTGCTCTACCATTACTACCGCATTTGCCTGCCCAGGTAAAAGGCTCCCAGTATGGATTAAGGCCGCCTCTCCAGGGGAAAGGCTCAACCGGGCTGGCCCTCCGATAAGAACCTCGCCCACAAGGTGAAGATATATCGGCGAAGTCTCCGAGCTACCGTAGGTATCTTCAGCCTGTACTGCGTAGCCATCCATGGCGGAGCAGGGGGAGGAGGGGAGAGGAAAGGGGGCGAATACCTCCTCCGCCAGCACTCGTCCTAAAGCCCGGGTGGTAGCTATCCTTTCCACCCTGCCACTAAATGAGAGGAAGGGCTCAAGTTGCGAATATGCTTGTTGAGGAGTAAGTACGTAGAATAACTCCGGCATTTTCCCTGCCTGTTTAAGATAGTAGCATGTTGACGGGGGAAAGACAAACCATCCTATTTTAGATACCCCTGAGAAACTTTGTTTTTCACGGCGCCCCAAATTTGCCCCTCTAACCCTCGGGATCCCACGAAAAAGAGCGAATTTTCATAGGGAACCATTTTAGTCTATTGACTTAAGTGATAAAATATTAATAGTCAAATGTATCCTATTGTTTCCATTGTGGGCAAATCAGAATCAGGCAAAACCACGCTGTTGGAACGGCTGATCGGTGAACTAAAATGCCGCTGCTATCGTAGTGGTGTGGTGAAGCATGAGCCCTATGGCTTCAAACTAGATCATCCAGGGAAGGATAGCTGGCGGCTCACTCAAGCTGGGGGTGATATCATTGCCCTTAGCTCCCCACAGCAGCTCGCCTTCATCAAGAGAGTGGAAGAAGATACCCCTTTAGAGGAGCTATCTTGTCTTTTTGGTGACGACCTCGATCTCATTTTGGCCGATGGGTTCAGAGGAAGCGATACCCCCAAGATTGAGGTACATCGCAAAGGGTTAGGAGAGCTACTTTGCCCCGCTGAAGAGCTCTTCGCTGTGGTTAGTGATGAGCTTTTGGATGTTGCTGTGCCACAGTATTCCCCCGACAATATCTCAGAGCTGGCCGATGTCATCGAACAGAAATTCCTTGCCTCACCTCAAGTTGAACATCTCATCCTCAGGATCAATGGGATTCCAACTCGCCTTAACCCGTTTGTTAAGAAATTTATTAGCCATACTTTGTTAGGCATGGTTTCAGTGCTGGATGACGTACCGGAGATAAAAACTCTGCAGATTTTGTTACGGAAAAGTTGACAGGGTCTCTTCATCCTCAGGAAAATGGCTTTGATCTTTAATAAGGCTGCCGAGTTCGTTTTTGAGCCTCCATCCCAAGTTGCTTGGGCACGGCGAATATTAATCAAACCTAGCGCTGCCTATCCTTTACTCCATCCCATAACCACTAGTCGGGAGACTCTAGAGATAGTGATTTCTGGCATCAGGGAGGTAAGCGATGCGGATATTGTACTCTTGGAGGGGAGCCCCGGTGGGCAACCGATGCGTTCTCTGTATCGTAATTTAGGCTATGATTTCCCCCGAATATTGGCCCTAGATGTGAAAGATAGCCCCCTTGTTGAAGTAGAGAATCCTTTAGCTCATCCTTTTGCCATTGCTACTTTCTGGCTGCCTAATATAGTTTTATACTGTGATTATTTAATCTCCGTGGCCCCGTGTAAGATCTACGGTAAACAGGGCTGCTTTTGTATAAGTAACCTTTTGAGCTTACTCCCCCTGAGCAAATATCAGCAGGGATGGAGTGTTTTATATAGCCTGGGGATACAAAAGGTTATTGCTGACCTCTATTTTACCCTACCTTTTAACTTAGGGATTGTCGATGCCCGCAAGAGGTTCATCAGCGAGAGGAGCCCTACTCAAGGGCAAATCGAACCCTTTGGCAAAATCTTCGTTGGTGAGCCTTACAAGGTCGACTCTTTAGTATCCCAAATGATGAATCTGGAGACAGAGCATCTGCGCCTGATTGGATTAGCTAAGGAAGAGCTTCAATCTAAACAGTCTCAAGGAGAAGCCAATCCACCACGACAGTGAACAGGAGATAACTTACTCCATCAACCTAAAGTGGTACGAACAAAATAATCGTTCCTTTTCTCTTCTGGCCCAAAGTCGGCTGTGCCCAACATGCCGAGACAAGCCAAGGACAGAGGATGTGGATATCCTTCTATCAACCATTAGGGATTGTTGCTCTAAAGTCCCTGGCTTTATTAATCCCAAATCTCCCTTGCTTGAGTCTGTATTTCGCCTCTTCCTTGCCAACCGCAATCAACCACTAACTCTACAGGAAATATGTGATCAGCTAAAGAGGGAACGGGGCGAGCGCCTCACCCTAGATGCTGGGAAGCTGCATCGCCTATTGGAAAAAGACCAATACTACGGATTGCGGCCCACTTCCTCACCTGAAGCGGGTATTTAGTTAGTCCCCACAAAATCTTCAGATTTTGTGGGGACCCCCGAATTTAAAAAATCAAATTTAATTTAAGGGGGCCAAAAAAGTCCAAAGACTTTCGGGGATTTATTTAGTATCTCACCTCAAATTTGGGGAATATGCCAGTATATTCCCCCCATTTTACCTCTACCTCATCTATCCTCGCCCCGGAAGGTCCCCGCTCCAAGTGTTTGATTAACTTGGCCAGTTGCTCTTGATCTCCCTCGGCATAAATCTCCACTCTCCGCCCCCCGGGGAGGTTGCGCACATATCCTGTCAAGTTTAAATCGGTAGCATAGGAGCGCACAAAGGCACGAAAAAACACTCCCTGAACCCGGCCTCGCACTATGGCCCGGGAAGAGACAAGCTGTTTAGTCTTCAGCAGAACACTCCTTCTTCTGCTTCCCAACCACCTCTACCATCACCGGAGAGGGGATGATCTCCGTACTATTTACTTTCTTGGTTCCCTTTTTAACCTTTTTGGTTTCTCTCCATCTATAATCCCTTTTACCCATGTCTGCACCTCATAAAATCTAGCCTAGGAGAGAGTTTAGCAAAAAAGCGACCATAACGCAAAAGGTAGCTGAGACCTTATCAGCTTATGCGCCCTCAAGGGAATGCGGCGCGTCTTGCTGAAGTGGCTTAGTCAATGCTGCAGTGATAAAGCAGAGCGCCTCAGAGACATACTTGCCCCAAAAGCTCCAGTCATGAATTCCATCATAGACTCGGTATTCATGAGGGATACCCCGATCACGCAGTGCTTTATGAAGCGCAGCAGCATCATCCTCTACCCTGTACTGATCGCCATCGCCAGCAATAAGGTATATAGCCAGTGTAGTCAACTCTCTCCTAGGCATGGCCTTAGCTAAGTATAATGGGTTATTCTTATTCCATGTCCATCCTTTTTCATACGGGCCAAAGGTAGAAAATAGCGCTAGATTATAGATCAGCTTATTTGGCTTAACAAAGAAGGCCCCGCTTAAACTGACAGCGGCAACAAATAGATCGGGATGTTGCATAGCTAAAGACAAAGCCCCATAGCCACCCATAGATAGGCCGGCTATGGCTCGGCTCCCTCTCACTGGAATTGTGCGGTAAGTTCCGTCGATAAAGGGAATAAGATCTTCAATCACCATATCGGCATATCGTTGGGTGTTAGTAAAGTTGTTTACCCACCAACTATTATCGCCATCAGGCATGACTACAATAAGATGTGGGATATGACGAGCTGCAATCAAACGGTCTAGGATATCATTGAGGTTACCAAGAGATATCCAATCGGTATCCTCACCACCATAGCCATGCAGAAAATAGATAACAGGGTAGCGTTGCTGGGAGGTTTCATAACCTGGAGGCAAGTAAATAGTATACTCCCGAACTTCCCCAAGGGCTTGGCTTCGGTATATCTGGTTCTCCAAGACTGTGCCTTCCGCGGTGGCCTGGTCGAGTAATGGCCTGTCACTGTAGGCGGTGCCTCTGACTAGCCCCATAGCTATTACCAAGGCGATGACTGTTAATGTGAGAGCAGTTTTTCTCACTTCAACCTCCCTATTCTCAATAGACAACAGCTTGTAGACAGAATATGTCGCCTAAACTGTAAGCTGTTCTCCGTTATCTTTGATCCCTTCCTCTTCATTATAACAGATTCCCAAAGCTGCCTCGATGTTGAATTATTGGCCCAGTTGGTATTTAATAACCTTAGTGTACTAAGCCGACGGAGGGACAAGCGATGCGCATCGCTATAGGTTGCGACCATAGGGGTTTAAATCTCAAACAAGAAGTTTTGGATCTTATCGCCGAGATAGGGCACGACTATGAGGATTTCGGCAGCTATGACATCGCTCCAGTGGATTACCCTGACGTCGCTCAAAGGGTAGCCGAGGCAGTAGCCAGGGGAGAATTTACCTACGGCATCTTGGTGTGCAACACTGGCATTGGCATGTGCATAGCGGCAAACAAGGTGAACGGGATAAGAGCAGCCTTATGTCACAATCATTTTACTGCCCAGCTTGCTCGGCGACATAATGATGCCAATGTGCTTTGTTTAGGAGAAAGCGTAGTGCAGCGGGATATGATAAAAGAGATAGTACCACTTTTCCTTAATACTGATTTTGAAGGGGGGAGGCATAGCCGTCGAGTGGAGAAAATTAAGGCCATGGAGTTTATTGACAAGCCTAGTCAGCATCATTAATATGGGGGGTAGCCTTTAACACTGGGAGACGCGAAACAGTGACCAAGATTTTAGATAGCATCAGCCAGCCGGCTGATTTGAAAGGTTTAAGTTATCCCCAGCTAAGGGAGCTAGCCCAGGAGATTAGAGGTGAGCTAGTAAGGGTGGTAAAAGCCAACGGAGGCCATCTTGCTTCCAATTTGGGTGTAGTGGAATTAAGCATTGCTTTACATCGAGCCTTCGATAGTCCACAAGATAAGATTGTATGGGATGTAGGCCATCAGTCGTATGTGCATAAATTATTGACCGGGCGAAGGGAGCTGCTCGGTTCCCTGCGTCAGTACAAGGGGTTATCTGGGTTTACTGACCCTAATGAAAGTCCTCACGACGCCTTTGGGGGAGGACATGCTAGCACTTCGATCTCAGCCGCTTTGGGTATGGCTATTGCCCGAGATCTCGCCGGGGAGAACTATCATGTGGTAGCAGTTATTGGGGATGGTGCCTTAGGTGGTGGGATAGCACTGGAGGCTTTAAATCAAGCTGGCAATTTGGGTACTAGACTCATTGTCATCCTAAACGATAACGGGATGGCGATTTCGCCTTCCGTTGGTACTTTAGCCAAGTTATTTAATAAATTGCGGGCTAATTCTCGCTACCGCCGGGTGAAAGGGGAAACAGGCGAGATTATCACCAAACTCCCTGTGGGCAACCAAGCTTGGCAGGTGAGTAAGAGAATAAAAGATGGTTTCAAAAGCCTGATAATGCCCAAGGTACCCTGGGAGGAGCTTGGCTTCACTTATTTAGGGCCTGTCAATGGACATGATATTGTCGAGCTGGAGTGGGTTTTCCGCCAAGCGAAAAATTATCCTGAGCGGCTGATCTTCATCCACGTCATCACTAAAAAAGGTAAAGGGTACCCTCCTGCCGAGAATGATGCCATTAGTTTCCATGGCGTAGCAGCCGACAGCAAGAGAAGTGATACCCCCACTTATAGTGAGATCTTGGGGCAAACTGTGCTCCGTATTGCCCGGGAGAATCCCAGAGTGGTGGGTATTACTGCCGCTATGCCGGAGAGCACCGGGCTGAGCATGGTAAGCGGTGAGTTTCCTCACCGTGTGTTTGATGTTGGCATCTGTGAACAACATGCGGTTACCTTCGCTGCTGGTTTAGCCCGCCGCGGGGTCATCCCTATCGTAGCCATATATTCTACCTTTCTACAACGCGCCTTCGATCAGGTCATTGACATTTGCATGCAAGATTTGCCGGTTGTTTTTGCTGTTGACCGCAGTGGCATTGTAGGTGAAGATGGCAAGACCCACCATGGTAACTTCACCCTTTCTTATCTAGGATGTATCCCTAACTTAGTTGTCTCGGCTCCAAAGGATACAAATGAGCTGCAACACTTGATCTACACTGCAGTTGGAGCAAATCACCCTATGGCAATATGTTACCCCCGGGGGGTTGGGTGGGGAGAACCACTGGCTCCCAAGCTTGAGCAACTTCCTCTTGGCAAGGGAGAAATACTTCGACTTGGCGAAGATGTGGCTATCATAGCCATTGGTAGCACAGTATATCCTTCACTAGGGGCAGCGAGAAAGCTTGAGGAAAATGGGGCAAAATGTACGCTAATTAATGCCCGCTTCGCTAAGCCCTTAGATTCAGAACTTATCTTGAATGTGGCCAGGAGGGTCGAGCGATTGGTCACTGTAGAAGAGAATGCTCTTTACGGCGGATTTGGTAGCGCAGTAGTTCAACTTCTACAAAGCTCATATAATGGGAATATCCAAGTGAAATGTCTCGGCATTCCTGATGTATTTGTGGAGCATGGCCCTCAGTGGCTTCTTCGCTCCCAATATAAGCTTGACGCTGAAGGGATAGCCCAAGAGATTCTGGTCTCTTTCCCTGAACTGGACAGGAGGGTAAAGGTCAATCCTACTAGATATCCTTGAAAAACTCTGTTTTTCAAACGAACCAGATTTACTCCCCTAATTTCGGGCCGCGGTGAAGAAGTTGTTTCGCCTTTTCATGGGGAGTCAAAGATAAATGTTACTCGCCCCTTTTTACCGTTACCGGAGCGAACTTGAAGCAGAGCTGAAAGAGATTGTAGGCCAAAGTGCCCTGCCTCCCTATACCATGCTGCGCTATCACCTGGGCTGGGCAGATGAGCAAGGCCATCCTCAGGAGCATTTGGGCGGTAAACTGCTACGCCCTACTCTCTGCCTTCTTGCTTGCCAGGTGCTGGGGGGTGAGTGGCACATGGCGCTCCCCGCAGCAGCAGCAGTGGAGCTTGTCCACAATTTCTCTCTAGTACATGATGATATCGAAGATAAGAGTGAGGAGCGCCGCCACCGGCCCACAGTATGGAAGATATGGGGACTGTCTCAAGGGGTAAACACCGGTGATGCTCTATTTGTTCTCGCCCAGCTTGCCTTGCTTAGGCTTACACAGCAAGGCATACCCGGGGAGAAAGTAGTGTTGGCATCATGCCTTTTAAACCAAACCTGCCTGCGGCTTTGTGAGGGGCAATATCTAGACCTTAGCTTCGAGAGCCGTATCGATATTGGCATCAAGGAGTATTTAGAGATGATTGATAGGAAAACAGCTCAGCTTTTCTCTTGCTCCGTTCATCTGGGGGCTGTTTTAGCTACAGATAATGAAAATACAATTTCACACCTTTGCTCCTTTGGTAAGAAGCTGGGATTAGCCTATCAGATGCAGGATGACCTATGGGGTATCTGGGGTGAGGAGAAGATCACCGGGAAATCCTCCCACAGCGACATACTGGAGCGAAAGAAAACCCTACCTATAGTGTATGCCCTGGAAAAGACGGCCGGCAGAGAGAGAAAAAAGCTTTTGAGCATCTACCGAAAGAAAATGGTGAACGAGGAAGATGTTATCTCGGTGGTAAGAATTTTGGAAGAGCTAGATGCCCCAGGCTATACTGAACGGATGATCGATGAGTATTGTGTTGAGGCTGCTTATGAACTTGAAGAGGCTAAGATTACCTCCGAGGGTCAACAGGAGTTTCTAGAGGTAGCAACAAGCATCTTGGGATATGGTTTCCCCCCTTCTAAACGAGGTAGGAAATGAAAACGTTTAACAAAAGAGGTGATCGGGGAGAGACCAGCTTGCTTTATGGCCAAAGACGGCCTAAATCTGATCCCCATTGTGAGGCCTATGGCACTATAGATGAGGCGGTCTCTGCCTTGGGGCTAGCTCGAACTCTATCCCAGAAGAAAAGGGTTCAAGATATATTATTTGGGGTGCAAAAGGATTTATTTAGCTTAGGGGCTGAGCTTGCCACCCCTATCCAGCGATACCCAGATTTTGCCCAAAAGCATGAGGTAGTAAGTGAGAAGATGGTAGAGCGGCTGGAAGAAATAATCGAGGCATTGGAAGAAGAACTAGAGATGCCCCAAGCCTTTATTATCCCTGGGGCTTGCGTTAGCTCAGCAGCTCTGGACTTAGCCCGTACCATAATAAGAAGGGCGGAGAGGAGAGTGGTGAGCCTCAAGGAGGCAGGTCTTATGCCCAATGAAGAGGTGCTGAAATATCTCAACCGTTTAGCCGACCTGGTTTTTACCCTTGCCCGTTATGAGGAGACCATGTACAGTCCTTAAACTGCCACGGAGGTGCAGATATATGGATATTTATGAGGAGTATAAGCAAAAAAGGGAGAAGATAAAACAGATGGGGGGTCCTAAAGCTGTTGAAGCGCAGCACAGGAGTGGTAAATGGACAGCACGGGAAAGGGTAGATTACTTTTTCGACCCCGGCACATTCACCGAAATAGGGCTATTTGTAGAGCATAGAACCACCGCCTTCGGAATGGATAAAAGGGAAGTGCCTGCAGAAGGGGTTATAACCGGCTTTGGCAAAGTGAATGGCAGGCTGGTGGTGGTTGGTGCCGAGGACTATACCTCTATGGCAGGAACCTTTGGGGAATATCACGGTAAAAAGTTCTCTCAGGCTATCGATTTCGCCAAAGAGAAGGGATTGCCCTTTGTAGGGATGAATGACTCAGGGGGGGCTCGACTCCAGGAGGGGATGGACACACTAGAGTGCTACGCTTGGCTTTTCAGATCCCAGATTCTGGCTTCAGGAATAATTCCCCAAATAGCTTTACTTATGGGCCCTTGCCTGGGAGGGCAAGCCTATCATCCAATAATGCAAGACTTCGTTATCCAATGCCGTAAAACGGGATTCATGGGCATAGCTGGTCCCGCCTTTGTAAAAACACAAACAGGTGAGGAGATAGACCTGGAAACCCTTTGTGGAGTCTCTGCCCATGCTGAGAGATCGGGGCAGACTCACCTTGTAGTCGAGGATGATAAGGATTGTCTGGATAAAACCAAAGAGCTACTGAGTTTTTTACCCTCCAACAACACAGGGAAGCCGCCCCGAGTGGAAACAGAAGATGATCCAGAGAGAGAAGATGAAGAACTAAGTACCCTGGTTCCTGAAGAGCCTTATAAGGCTTATGATATGCACCAGGTAATACTAAGGATCGTGGATAATGGCTATTTCTTTGAGTTGATGAAAGGCTATGCTAAGAGTGTAATAATAGGCTTTGCCAGGTTTGGCGGACGACCCACCGGCATAGTGGCAAGCCAGCCCATGTGGGGGGCAGGTGGTATAGATTGTGATACTGCTGATAAAGTGGCGAGGTTTGTAAGGTTTTGTGACCTGTTCAACATTCCCCTGGTCAACCTTCATGATACCCCAGGATACTGGATAGGCTCTAGTGAGGAGTGGAAGGGAATTTTACGGCATGGGGCTAAGATGCTCTATGCTTACATTGATGCTACAGTGCCCAAAGTCACTGTGATAGTGCGCAAATCCTATGCTGGCGCCTACCTTGGTATGTGTTCTAAAGACACTGGCGCTGATTTCGTATTTGCCTGGCCTATTGCCAGGGTCACTATTGTAGGTGCTCCCACTGCCACCAGCGTTATCTTCGCTAAGGAGATTCAGAGCGCCGAGAACCCAGAGGAGACGAGGAGAAAAAGGATAAAGGAATTTGAGGAAATTTACGAGAATCCTTACCGAGGGGCAGAGCGAGGATATATCGATGATATAATAATGCCCGGCCAGACAAGGAAGTACATAACCAGGGCTCTGGATATCTTGGAGGGTAAAACCGAAGTTAGGCCATGGAGGAAATATTCAAATATCAACTTATAAAAAGACCGCTGAAAAATGTCTGAAGGACTTTTTTCAGCAACCTTTGTAAGGCTATCGGGCCCAAAGGCAAACCGCCATGGGCGGGTGCCCACCAGCGAATCATGAAAATAGTCCTTC
>Ga0209345_10001340_pt1 | contig 29571 bp, 29 predicted proteins | sample Cruoilmetagenom7_FD_187294 | JGI IMG/M metagenome (GOLD analysis project Ga0209345, IMG submission 187294) | Oil polluted marine microbial communities from Coal Oil Point, Santa Barbara, California, USA - Sample 7 (SPAdes) (version 2) | ecosystem: Environmental > Aquatic > Marine > Oil seeps ...
AATGCAGTGCATCTTTCCAAAGGATGATGTTGTGGATAAATGGAGAGAAGAAGTGAAGAAAGTATATTTTCAGGTATTGGTTGATAAATTTGGGAAAGACAAAGCTATGAAGCTTTTTAAAGCGCTCAACTCCAAAGGTGCATTCCCTTTACGTGATGGCGATGATGAAAATGATGTATCAGCACTGAAAAATGCTGATCAGCTTGAGGGATGTTATTTTTTGAATTCAAAAAACAGATTCAGGCAGCCACATATTATAGGAGCAATGGGTAAGCCAGTTGATCCTGGAACTCTTACACCTGATGATATTTATTCTGGAGCGTGGTATCGTTGTATGCTTGAGTTCTGGTATTATGACACCGCAGGTAATAAGGGGATAAGTACTTCTCTTGTGGCTGTTATGAAAGTTAAGGACGATAGTAACCTGGGGTCGGGTACAACTGTAAAGGAAGCCTCTTCTGCATTTTCTGGATTTGCAAGTGAAGCTGCTGATATGATGACAGTGGGTGAAGATGAAAACGATGATGGGGATCAGGTACACAGTAAAAAAGAAGAAGAAGAAGATGACGATTTTGATTTCTTAACTTAACAAACAGGACGGATTGCCCAGTGGCCCAGTGGCAATCCGTCCTTATAATTTGGAGGAGAAAAAATGGAAACAAATAAGCAACAAAAAAATACAAAAAAGCAAAAAGAGAACAAAGGCAATACAGAATATTTTGATGATATTGTTGAATATCGTATTGAAAGAATACGAGAAGTGCTAACCAGTAAAGCTAAAGAGTATGCAACCAACGATGACCGTTTCCATAATTTCAGGCAAGCAGCGAGGATAAATAACACAACTACTGAAAAAGCTTTATGGGGGATGCTGTTAAAACATTTAGTATCGGTACTGGATATCGTGAATGATACCCCTAAAAAACCTTTTAAAGAATTTATTGATGAAAAGATTGGAGACACTATTAATTATTTAATTCTTCTGGAGGGGCTGTTAAAGGAGAAATAAAAAAAATGACTAAATTATGGTTAGATTTTGAGACATATTGTGATCTGGATATAAAAAAAGTAGGAATGTACAAATACCTCCATCACCATTCTTTCCATACATGGTGTGCTGCATATGCTATTGATGATGGAGTGGTACAGTTAACTGAGGGTGATAATGAAACAAAAATACTTCTAAACAAGATAGTAAATAATATTGAGGATATAAAAATATATGCACATAACGCTGACTTTGAGCGTAATGTTTTAAAATATTTAGGTTATACAATACCTATAGATAGATTTGTAGATACTCAAGCCTTGTCAGCTACCTTTGGGTATCCTTTAGGACTTGATAAATTCTGTAATGCTATTGGTGTAGTTGATGGTAAGGATTCAAGTGGAACACGTCTGATAAATAAGCTATGCAAACCCCAGAACAAAACTATAAAGAACCCATCAGGCAGATGGTTTCCACATACAGCACCTAAAGATTTTGAGAAATTATATAAATACTGCAAACAAGATGTGGTGGCGATGAGAAATGCCGTTAAAAGACTACCAATAGATGAATTAAGTAAACTTGAGCAGTATATTTGGTGGCATACTATACTACAGAATGAACGTGGTGTTGAGATTGATATAGATAGTGTGAGGGCTATACGCCATAAGTTAAAAGATTTCAAAGCTCACAAAGAAGAAGAATTCAAGATTGCCACTGGTGGCAATGTACAAACTGTGAAGCAAGTAAAAAAACTGAAAGAATACCTATGGGATACCGGTTTAGACATACCTAACCTCGCAAAAGATACTGTTGAAGAATACTTACAAAAAGATATCCCATCAAAGTGTAGAACAATACTTGAATTAAGAAAACAGTTAGCACAAAGTAGTGTAGCTAAGTATGATAAAATGCAGTTGATGTGTGACTCTGATAGTAGGGTGAGAGGTAATCTGGTGTATTATGGTGGGCATACTGGGAGATTTTGTATCCCACCTGATGCTAAAGTATTAACTCCAACAGGTTGGACTAATATTGTAGATTGGAAAGAAAAAGAAGAAAAAATACTTATGTATGAAAAAGGTTATTTTGGATGGGAAAAAGCTTTGAAACATTGTTTTGATTATAAAGGAGAGATGTATCATCTAAAATCAAAAGTATATGAAGGACTATTCACTCCGGAACATCTATTACCTTATTACACACATAGGGGAAATCCTCATGCATGTGATGCTAAAGATTTTAACAGAGGTCAAATTCCTATATCAGGGGAATACAAAGCAACTAAAGTTTACCCTTCTATCATAACAAAAATTATAGTAATGACTCAAGCAGATGGTAGTGTATGTACTAATACTCGACAAGGCAGGTGTGTGATATACGGGTTTAAGAAAAAACATAAAATTGAACGGTGCAGAGAGTTATTAAATGAAGGTAATATTCCTTTTAGTATTGCAACACACAAAAATGGTGCTACATATATTCGTATAAAATGGACGGACTCTCCTGTCTGGTTAAGAAAATCTAAAATATTTAATGCTGATTTATTTAACCATAATCCTAAAATCTTTATACATGAATTGATGTGGTGGGACGCATACGTGGATGCGTCAAACAACCTAAAAGGATTTGAGTATAGCAGTACTATAAAAACTAACGCCGAATGGGTTGTTACCATGGCGCATCTTGCGAAGTATGCTGCCACATTATCTAAAAAACAAACACAACAAAAATGGGCTGATTTGTATAGAGTGTATATACGTTTTAAGGACAAAACAGAAATTAAACAAAAAAATATAACCATCGAAAAGTATGATGGAAAAGTTTATTGTCCTGAAGTATCCTCTGGTTTATTCTTAATGAAATACAAGGACAGGATAAGTATAACGGGTAATTCAGGTAGAGGTATCCAGCTCCATAACCTACCACGTGCGAGTGTCGAAGATCCTGTCAAAGTTATAGAGGATTTTAGAACAAAATCTTATAAGTATATAGTAGACACTTATAAAAGTGTTAACGAAACAGCCTCAGCATTGATAAGACCAATGGTAACAGCACCTGAAAACAAGAAATTAGTGGTAGCTGACTACTCAAGTATTGAGAATGTAGTACTGCACTGGTTGGCAGGTGATGTTGATACTGTTAACGATTTCAGAGACGGGTTATGTCAGTACAGAAAATACTCATCAGCGAGACTTAGAATACCTTATGACAAAGTGACTAAAGAACAACGAACTCAATCGAAACCAGATGTTTTGGGACTTGGGTATGGAGGAGGATTTAGAGCGTTAATAAGTGTAGCAGCTGGGTATGGGATTACACTATCTAAAAAAGTAGCAGTGGAGAGAGTATCATTCTATAGGAAGAGATATAGATTAGTACCTAAGTTATGGAGGAATGTTTTTGACAAGTGTTACAAAGCTATTGAAACGAAAGACCCACAAGTACTAATTACACCAGCGGCAAGGATGGAATTTCGTTGTGCAGGTGGGTATTTATTTATTCTATTGCCTTCTGGACGTAGACTTTCGTACCCTGGAGTTAAACTCGACGCTTCATGGGTCATAAAAGTAAATGGTAAATCAGTACCAATGTCATCAGCAATAAGTTATATGGGCGTGAGGAATAATACTTGGGTACGTATTGGGACACACCCAGGGATGTTGGTAGAAAATATTGTTCAAGCTTCAGCAAGAGACTTATTAGTTTATGGAATGTTATGCGCTGAACAAGCAGGATTTAAAATAGTAGCGTCAGTGCATGATGAAGTGATAGCTGAGTATGATGATAGTGAGAACGCAGAAAATATGTTAAATGATTTTTGTGAATATATATGTACGCGACAAAAATGGTCTGAATCAATACCACTACGAGCGGAAGGGTACGTATCAAAACGATACAAAAAAGACTAAGGGTGCAGATTGCCACTGGTGGCAATCAAAAAAGAATGGAGGTATAAAATGGGAGAATTTAAAGAATATTTTAAAAAGGTTGTGATATCAGAAGAAGAGCATAAAGAGTTTGTTTATATCTGTTCTGATTGGGAGATGTATTGCAATAACTTAAGTACTTTTAACACGATAAAAGTACTTAAGTTACTACGTTATCTTGTTGAAGAAAGACGTGGAAGTGAACAGCTTTTGAAGAGAGCTGTTGGGAGGTTCAATCGGGTAAACACTTTGACTATGGAGGGGTTATTATCATGCTTGAAAAACAGATAGAAAAATATCTAATAGATTCTGTTAATAAGATTCTTAAAGGTACTGCTTATAAATTCACTTCACCTGGAAGACGTGCTGTACCAGATAGAATATGTGTAGTTAATGGGTATTGTTTCTTCGTTGAGTGTAAAGCAACTGATAAATTTCTCACAATGTCGCAACAAAGAGAAGCAGATCGCTTGATAGAATTAGATCAATGGGTGTACATGGTCAATAGTAAGAGTTCCATCAACAATTTAATATCTTTTTGGGAGAGAAAATTGAAAGAAGAAGGGAGGTTATAAGCATGGATACAAGATGGTTTATATCTTACCGTGTTACTGTATGCGATTTTGTTAACAATAGAATTAAAGAAGTTACTTATCATTCTGTTGTTACAAATATAACTCCAGCAAACTGGTTAAAAAAACATACATTCAACCATCATATAGATTACGCAGAGAGAGTCTCAATGGCACTCGCGAGTGAGTTAATGTATTGTGGTACAGGAATACCTGCTGAATACTTTGATGGGGAGGAGGAAGAATGACTCTCATTTTAGAAAATGATATGCACGACTACCAAAAACGTGCGATAATAACAGCAATAAGAAAGAAGCAAGCAGCTATATTCCTCGGTACAGGCTTAGGTAAAACTATTATAAGTCTGACTATAATAGACCAGTTGTTAAAACGTAAACTTATTAGAGGAGCTTTAGTTGTAAGCCCTAAGAGAGCAATGCTAAACTCCTGGAGACAAGAAGCCAAGATATGGGGGCACACCGAGTATTTAAAATTCTCAGTGTTGCATGGTAGCGTCGGTGTTGGTAAAGCAGAGACTGTGAGGCAACGAGGGTTGATGAGAAAAGATGCAAATGTTTTCTTGATAAACTACGAAGGTCTGCCGTGGTTATCAAGAAGTTTACACAAGTCATACTCTCGTAGGGCTATGCCTTTTGATTGTGTGTTCTACGATGAATCTACAAAAATGAAACATTCAACTACTGAAAGATTTAAAAAGTTTAAATCTTTTATGCACCGTTTTAAATATCGTTATGCAATGACTGGAACTCCAATACCAAACGGGTTGATGGATCTATTTGGGCAGATGTACATAATAGATTCAGGTGTCAGTTTAGGCACAACTTTAAAGAGTTTTAAAGATAGATTTTTTGTGCCTCCGCCAATGAATACTTTTGGAAAGTACACTTTGCGTAAAGGCGGTAAGAAAGCTATCTCAAAAAGAGTACAAGATAGAACGATAGTTATGAAAAAGAAGGACTATGTTAAGTTACCACCAATAATATTCAATAATATAAAGATTGATTTACCAAAGAAATATAGGAAGCAATATGATATGTTAGAAAAAACATTTTTCTTAGAATTGGAAGAAGCAGAGATAGAGGCTTTTTCTAAAGCTACTTTATCACTAAAGTTGAGACAATTTCTACAAGGAAAAATGTACGAAGGAGAAGGTTGTGATAGAAGAACACATAGTATACACAACGAGAAACTACATACTTTAAAAGAAATGGTTGACACTTCTGGCAAAGATGTTCGTATCGTAGAGGGTATAGGCAACTGCATAATAGCTTATAATTTTAAATTCGAGCGTGAGGATTTAAAGAGCATCTTTCCTAACGCTCCGTCTATAGATGGGGACACAACTGATGCACAATCAGAGGAGTATATCAAGCGTTGGAATCTTAAACAGATACCAGTGCTGTTGTACAATCCAGCAAGTGACCCGCATGGATTAAATTTACAGTTCGGTGGCAACCAGATTTTGTGGTATAGTTTGACATGGAATCTTGAACAATTCCTACAGCTTGTTGACAGATTATACAGACAGAGACAAGACAAGACTGTTTTTGTCCACATGCTGCTGTTCAGAAAAACTATTGATGAAGTTGTCGCCTCCTCTCTGACCAGTAAGGAAGCAGAGCAAGATAAGTTATTGGAGGATTTAAAAAACTATCAGAAAAGGAATGAGAAATGAAGCATCATAATTGTGGAGGAAGAATAGTCAGAGTACAGAATAGGTATGGGAAAAGTGTGTACCAATGCAATCGTTGCCGTAAGATAATAATAGTATACAGCGCAAGTAACAAGACTGCCACCAGTGGCAATCTTGTTACTGGTTCAAAAATAAAGAGTGGTAAAGCTTACTAACTGCTTTGAAGGAGGCGAATCAATGAGTAACAATATAAGAAGGACAGGACGTACAACAAAACTAATCGCAGATTTATTAACTTATGTGTATAAACACTACAATGATAAAAAAGTAGTTTGTATCTCTGCTCAAACACATAAGATGGCATGGAAGTTAGTTGACATAATAAACAAGGTGGTAACTCCATCAAGCGAGCATAACAGTTGTGTTGTGTACGGCGGGGTATTCGTTGTTGTATGCTCTGTGGGTATAGTTGATAGAGTACGTGCAGAGCTAAAAATAGATAAGTTTTTTATAGACGAAATCTAAAAGAAAGGGGGCAAGTTATGAGTGAGCTACCAAGTAAAGAAGAACGTACTACATACTCAGTAAAAGAGTTTGTAGATTATATTATAAAACATCACAGGGATAGCGACATATTGTGCCTATCAGCACCGACAAATGATAAGGCATTGAAGTTAGCAAGAAAAGTAAAAAACATATTAGTGCCTAAAGGAGTTAAGTTAAACTCTATACCCACTAATATGAATAGTAAGTATATATTTTTTGGTAAGATAATGGTTGTTATATGCTCAAATAGAAAAGTTAATAGTGTGTGTTCTGGTATAGCTATAGATAAGTTTCTTAGTAGCGATAAATGAGGGGGCGACTATGGGTACAGATACAAAATGCCACATTACTCTTGTCCGATCAAGAATAAAAAAAAGACCTTACTGCAAAACAGATGGTAAATATCTCGGTCCGACTTGGAGCAACGACATAGGCTTACAGACAATACCAAATACACCAGAGGATATGTTTAATCTTTGTTCAGTTTTATTAGATACCCCTAATACTTGTATGGTTATGGGTACAGTAATAAAACCAGAAATAATAGATACTGATAGAACTTTAAAAAACTTTACTGAAGAGCCTCTATCCTACGTAATACTTGATCTCGACAAGTATGAGGTGGAGGGTATAAACAGTAAAAACTACGACCAGACTGTAAAAGAAGTTGATAAATTTATAAAGACACAGTTACCACCGGAGTTCCAAAACACATCATATGTGTTGTGTTTCAGTTCTTCTTTTTTACTTAAAGAAAAACCATGTTTACGATGTCATATAATTTTTATGCTTGAAGAAGCACAGTACCCACGTGAGATAGGTACATGGATTAAAAAAGAAAAACTACCGATAGACGCAACTTTCTTTTTTAATTTAACGCAACCTGTGTTCACTGCAAAACCTTTATGGATTGATATAGTAGATCCGTTGTCACTAAAAGACCCACACTTCCCACGACTGAGTTTAATAAAGAAAGAAAAATCTCATGTGTTACCTGGGTGGCAGCCGTATTATATCCCAGGTAAATCTTTGGTTGTTGGGGATATGCCAGAAGCATCAAATCTGCCTGGTAAAGTAGGGTCTTTTTGTAGGCGTGTTCTGCCTGGTAAAGTACTCGAATCAATGGGGTATACACATGTAGAAGATGGAAGGTATCTATCACCAAATTCAAGTACAGGTATCCCTGGTGTTATAGTTTTTGAAAATGGGTATGTGTATTCACACCACGATAGCGACCCAATAAATGAGATAGTTGAAAAGTCTTTCAACTACAAGAGAAGAAGTTTAAATGCGTATGACATAGCATATAATTGGGCAGTGCTTAATAAGAATACTGATCCTGGGATACTAAAAGAATTTGACTTCATATTGAGCCAAGCAATACTTGGCGACTCAGCGTATCAAGATGAAGTACAAAAGGAACTTATATACAGAACTGAGTGGCTTGAAGAAGGGGAATATAAAGGCAACAACCGCCGCATAATTGATAGCATTATACAAGATATGCATGATCTATACCTGTCTGAGTTGTCCCGTGAATACATATTCAACGCCATCAAAATACATACTAAAAAGATAACAATACTTTCATTAAAGAACACCTGGAAAAATTTGAAGAGAAATAAAGCTTCTATGGATGACCTCTATGACCCCGAAGCTAATCTCAGACACATGTCGAATATATTCAAAAGACAAGGGATTATATACTCACGCCATAAAACTATCACTGGGGATTTCTGGTGCTATTTCTCGAATAACAATGTATGGATGTGCTGCAACAACACTCAAACAAAAGCGTTTGTGTACAACCATGTTCACGCAACAATACCAATTAAAATAGAAATAAGTTATAGTAAAATTGAGCAGTTAACCAACATGATAATGCGAGAAGCCTGCCTATCAATGTCAGAATTTCCAAAGGGAAAAGGTTGGGCATTCAAAGGGGGTAAGTATGGGATACTAATGGATAAAATGTTTTCAGATAGCCACCAGTGGCAATCTAAAGAAGCAGTTAGGACATTGAAAAAAGAAGATTACATATATAAAGAATTGCCGATAACTTATAAGGAGTGGACTGAGTCAGAGGGTGAGACCCCAACAAGATATATAGAGTTTCTGATTAGCTCTTGTGAAGAAGATTTGGAAACGGTAGAACTAATACGAGAGTATGGTGGGTATGTACTTGCTGATTCATATTATCTACATAAAATGCTGATAATAGAAGGTGTACCTGGAGGTGGTAAAAGTATATTAGGTAAAGTATTGCAAGCATGTGTCGGGTCTGCTTACTATTCAGCCGTATCCATGGCAGGTTTGGCAGGGAGATTTGGACTCGGCACTTTGCCTGGTAAAAAATTAGCTATCATGTCAGAAGCAAGGGGAGTTGATTTCATAGTGTTAAAAGCTTTAGTACCTATTCTATTGAAACTTATAGGGCAGGATTATGTTGATACTGAGTCAAAGGGAGTGGATGTTGTAACTGAATTACTTGAGTGTAAAATAATAATGCTTACAAATAAAACTCCAGTATTACCAGATGACACAGGTGCGTTGGCGCAACGGTTGATACTTATAAACCTAAACAAAGTTTTTAGAGGAACTCCTGAGGAGATACTTGGTCTTGACAGAAAGATAGTAGAGGATGGTCTTGCGGGTATAATACGATGGCATCTTGAAGGGCTTGAGAGATTAAGTAAACGCAAGGAGTTCGTTGAACCAGAGAAAGGAGGTGTAGCGAAAAAAGAATTGGTGGCGCAAATAGACCCTTTAAAAACATTTATATCACAATACTTTACTGTTGATCTAAATGTTGAGCAGAAGTACTGGATGCCACAAAGAGACTTCACGTTATACTTCAGGGCTTTCTGTTTGAGGTTAGGGCAGCCTACTAAAGAAGGTATAGTACAGAAACGTGCGTCGATCAGGAGTATTAAGACTTTGTTCCCTTCATTGTTTGTGAAGAGGATAAGAGTGGAAGACAAAGTTGTGGCTACTATAGCAGGGCTCTCCCCTAACACAGAGTTAGCGTTAGAGTTCGCGAATGAGATTTATGATCTGCAATAAACCGGATAGCCACTGGTGGCTAACCCAAAAAAAAAATAAGAAGGAGGAGTATGGAACGTACACAGAAAAAGCACGCGAGTGAGCTCGTATTCTTCGATACTGAAACAGTTTTAGAGGTAGTAGATGCTTGCTTCCACGCGTATGCTTCAAGTTATAGGACAGCCGCAAGAAAAACGGCGCAAGATATATGCGCGAAACTGCTTAACAAACGTCAGCAGTGTAAAGGAGGAATAAAATGATAGCGGTTCATGAAATAAAGATAGTGAACACCCATGATAAAAAGTATTATCATGACGTTTATTGGCACGATAGCCCTGTTATTGGGATTTATCATAACCCTGAAAAAGACTGCGCAGTTGAAGTAACGAAAGAGACTATAAAAGGTAGAAGATTTGTGAATTACTATGGGATCGAGATTGTAATTGGGTGGAGTCAACAAGTGCAGACTGTACTTGGTTTACCATTTGAAGTTTTTCAAAACCAAAATAAAAGAAGAATGGAAGACTACGAAGAGAACACACGTTTACGAAAAAAGTTAAGAGAGTATAAAGAAATGTCAGTATTTAAATTAGTTATCAAAAAGATAAGGGGGTTAATATGAGTAAACGTACAGGTATAATGCTGCCAAAAATGTTTACGGAAAAAGCTTTCGATAAGTTACCGAAGCCTGTTCTTGTACAGGCAAAGATAGAAGGTGACAGAATGAGGACAAAGATGGGCAGTAGTGTAGTTGGTTGTGTAAAGATGCTGAGTTCAGGTGGCAAAGAGCGAATCAGTGTACCCCACATCTATGATGAATTACGTGAATTAATCAGTGGAACAAGAATAAAGTACATTGAACCTGATGGTGAGTTGTACTGTCATGGAATGCGGCATAGTGAGATCAGAAGTATAGTTAGCAGGACAAAAAATATACACCCAAATCATAAGAAAATAAAGTATTATATATATGATCTTGTAGCAACAGACCCACAGATAAAAAGACTTGAGTTATTAAGAGGTATGTTCAGCAAACTGCGAAGTTTTGACGGAACAAAATATGTATCAAGGTTTAAGTACATAAGATACGTACCTTACACTATTGTACATACTCTTGAAGAAATGCAGTTAATGTATGATAGCTATCTAAAAGCTGGGTACGAAGGGATAATTATACGGCATGCAACTGCGGGGTACAAGAGAAGTAAGGTGTCAACAATGCTGAAGTTGAAGCCAAGAGTCAGCAGACATTTTAAAATAGTTGGGTTTGTTGAAGAAGTGTCGAAAGAGGGGGACACAAAGGATACCTTAGGTGCTTTTGTGTGTTTGACTGATGAGGGTCAAAAGTTTTCGGTAGGCACAGGTATTACTGACTTACAGCGCAAATACGTATGGGAGAATAGAGACTTATTTATTGGTAAGTGTATTAAGATAAGATTCCAAGATTACACAAAAGCACGTAACGTACCAAAGATGCAATCAGTAGACAAGCAATGGGCTGACGAATATACAACACCTTTAACGTAAGACATATAAGGAGGATCATGAATAACTTACCTATATGCGCAATATGCAAAAAACAGGTTGACAGTATTGAATGGTATTATGACAATGAAACAAAGTGCACAAAGTACAGAGTATACTGCCATAATGATACAGAGGAAACTGTTTTAGAAGATGAAGATATACAAGCAGCTGATTGTGTTCGTCCAGGTATCGCCTTTAAACAAAAGAAGATTGGAGAAGGAAAAAAATGATACACAAAAACGCATGTACTGGTTGCGCGATGGAGCATAAAGACAAGGACAACTATATTTGTCCTTGTTGCAATAGGAGGATTCAATACGCAAATGGGCAGACGGTCACAGCGCCTTTTCCTTCATCCGAAGACGTAGCTAAAATTAAGACAGGGCTGAAAGATAAATATGATATGTCGCATACAAATCTTGTAACTGCGTCTAAAACTAAAGTATGCAATAATTGTGGTGGGGCAGTTTCAAAACATTCTAAATCAGGTATCTGTAGTGTGTGCTACGACCAGTCAGGTGGTGTGTGCTGGATGGATGGGTGCAAGGTTAAACTATCCCCACGTAATAAGTCAGGGTTATGTAGAGACTGTGCGAGGATTGTGTATAACAGAAAAAAATTAGGGTTGCCACTTTACGCACCAGTTAAGAGACGCAATAGAAAAAAGAGATAGCAGCTTCAACTTTAGACTGCCACCAGTGGCAGTCTAAAGTTGACGAAGGTTATATACACGAACAAAGCATTGACCTCAACTGCCCAAGCTTTGCGCAAATTATAGCTGCATCAAGACTTAGATGTTGCAAATCAATAGTCTCAGCATTAGTGATACCTGGGTTATGTTTACTAAGATCCAGTGTGAGTTTATCAACTCTAACTTTGACTACTTCACTTAACTCAAAAGCTTCTTTTAAACACATCTATTTATCCTTAGTGAAATGTCCTTTAATGGCGCTCAAAACTCCCATAACCGCAATAGCTCCGGCAGATAGCATTGACACTGACTCTGGGTTTCCAACTATACCAAGTGCGCTAAGAATTGCCACTCCTGCCTGAATGTATCCTGTTATACTTGTGTTTTTATTTTCCATTTTACAGACCTCATATAAAAAATTAATCTAACTAATGTATTTATTTGTTGTATTTAATTTTCTCTGATATATAACGCAGCAGATTTCAGGCTATCAAAAACTTGACCTCCATTCCGAGTAACCATTTTTGCGACAGCGCCAAGTGATTTCCATTGCTCCGCTGAGAATTTCATATGATTATCATCCCGCAATAGCACAAGAATAGTTTTTTCTGCTTTTTTATTACTATCATCAACAACTTCAGCGATAGAATAAACACCTGTCATTTTTGGTGTAATAGTATAAAGAACAAAATCACAGGTTTTGCGCTCTTGAATTTCTTGTGCCATACAAGCTTCCGTCCAATCGGGCACAACTGGATTGAAATACCCAATACCTTCATCAGATAAATATCCTATCATTCTATTACGCCAAGTGCTTCCGTTGCAAGTGCCTCCCAAAAATACTTTTTTCATTGGTACCTCCTTTTTAAAAATTTATTTATCCTTCGTGAAATGTCCCTTAATAGCACTCAAAATTCCCATCACAGCAATAGCTCCGGCGGATATCATTGACACTGATTCCGGATCTATAACTATACCAAGTGCGCTAAGAATTGCCACTACTGCCTGAATGTATCCTGTTATACTTGTATTTTTATTCCGCATCGTCTTTTCTCCTCTTAAGATTCTTTCTTTTTCTTCGCCTACTCATATGTAAACCCCAAGCCTTTGGGATCGTTATAAAGAACAGGGTTATTAATACAGTTACCAACGCAAAAAGATGTGTCCAGCCTTCACACGTGGTAGGTATATACCCACATAACCAGGCAAAAAAACTTACACCATACCCGACTATTTCTTCCCATTTCAACCCCATAGCTATCTCCCCAACTCGTTTATTTTAAAACGTACAAGATGCTTTAATTGTGACCCATTCACTCCCACTCCATTCTAAAATCCAAACTTCATCTACGGCATTAAAAGTTCCCACTTCAGGATCAGAAGTTTCATGGTTAGTAACTGAAACTGTACTTGAGTTTGTTGCGTCTGTCATTACGATATGCTTACGCTGCCCGATATAAGAACCATCACCAACTGTCCCCGTAATCGCACCTGCACTTGAATCTAATTTTGTTACACCAGAAGAATTGAGAGTGTACGTGCCCGCAGCCGATTCGTCATTAATCTTGTGATCACCTCCTATTATTCCTGCACTTGTTTCATACTCAGTTCCAAACAGATTAAGTGCACCCAATGATGTGTGGTGGTTCCAAACACCTATATTTCCTGTTGTCTTTATCGTCCCACCATATACATTAAGTTTTCCACCAGTAGCTCCATCTCTAACCATCACACCGTGGCAATTGGTATCCAAAGCACTCCCAATATCTATATACGGATTGAACACGTGTATTTCCCCATCTGTAAGTTTGAAGGGTCTACAACTATCTTGTGTTGTAACTCCGGTCATAATTGGATTATACGCCATACATTTCGTGTAAGAATATTTGTTGGAGTAAAATATTCTTGCGTTGTTAACCTCAAAATGACATATAGGGTTAATAAAGGTGTAAACTGCAATTCCGCTGTCTGGTACTTTAGTACTACCAATCCAGAACTGATCGTCACCGCACTCAAAAACACAATCAATATAAGTATGAGACAACCAGTTTGTTGTATTAGATCCTGTATCCATTTTAAAAGCACTTTTGAAATGTACCCTTTCAGCATTCATGCCAAAAGCGTTACACCACCAAGCCGAACGTATTACATAACTATAACCAGCGTTAGTATTTTCAAAAGTAAGATCTTTGAGATAAAATTCTTCTCCAGGATATATCATGCTAATATCAGTATTAGCTAAAACTCTGGTTATGCCCATCCCGCACCCTTGAATAGTTACAAAATCAATATTCATTATCCTGTCAGGGTCTGACCCTGTTGAGGGTAGTGCGAGTGATCTTGTTATAGTATGATCCCCTGGGGATAATAGTATAAGATATCTGTTTGTCGCAGAAGCATCAGTAATAGATTCTATCACACTGTTGAGACTTCGACCTATACCAGCATTAATTATTATTGTATTCTTTGGTATTACTCCTCTCCAAGGATTTGAAATCATTATATTCTCCTTTTTTTAAACTGCCATTTTATTCACCTTTTAACTAAATTTTTAAAGACACTTTAATAGTTCCTGTTACTGTGTTACCAGCCCCTGACACTACAAAAGTGAGGTCACCATTCGGGAGTACTACTCTTTTTAACTCTGCGAATATTATTTCTGGTGCTGTAGCACTTCTTGCAAGACCTTCACCTGTCAACCAATCAAAATCATCAACATCGTTCAGAAGTAAATCATACGAGCTTACGCCAGAACCTGGTATAGTCTTAACCCAATTTACTTCTCTTCCAGCAAACCCTGAGAAATCTACTGTAGCGTCACCTGAAGCATCACTTGTCCATTCTCTTATTATGACTTCGTTATCCATCGTGTAAACTCCTTATTTTTAAGATAGCCACCAGTGGCTATCCTGTTTATTGTTGTCTATGGTCTATCTATGACCTCAGTCCAATCATCTGTTTCTTTTTCAATATTTCTTAATACTCCTTCTGTAGCTATTATCATAGCTCTTGAGGGTATTGGCACACCATAACTCAATAGCTCCAAAGGTAAATACATATCTCTTCGTGTAAACTCAGCATCTTCATCGAATGCCTTGCTACCTGCTTCGAGCATATCAACTCCTTTTTTCATTACAGTCAGCACAGGGGAATATTGGTAGTCATACCCTTTTAACCAAGATGTTCCTATATCTCTCGCTACCGGCAACCCACCAACCATATTTAATGCTGTACCTTTAGCAATTTCTTTCGCACGGTTCTCTTCTTGCTCTCTTCCTGTAAGCCCATCCCAAGCAGCTTTAGCAAGGTTTTGAGCAATAGCTGGAGCAATAACCATCCAAGCTAAAGTACCAATCACTTCTCTTTTTGACATATGACCAGATAAAGCTTTAGCAGCTGTTGTCCCTACTTGATTATGAAAAATAGACCAGTATGAATAAAACATCGCCACCATTCTTGTATGTTCTCCTGACCTCATTATCAAAGGTATGTCTTTAGCAGCAGATGCTGGTTGTGTATTTCTTACTACACTATTCGCAAGGTTCATAGCCAAATCAGCGTTTCCGTTGTATGTAGACAAACCTTTTTTATACCCGCCAAGCCATGTGACAGAAGCTGTTATATCATCAACTTTATGTATCATCCAATATCCAAGTTTCATCATATTTGCTTTATGACCTACTGTTTTTATTTCGGACATAAGCTCTATCATGTCTCTATTCCATGTTTTTGATCTCATTGCCATTTCAGGTGAAGCAGTTTTTATAGCTTTAGATAATTCTTTCGGACTCCATATATATTCTCCAAGAGCTTTTATTGAATTACCGTACCCCATTTCTGGCATTGCAGTAATAAAAGACAAAGTTTGTTTCACTGCAATTTTAGGGGATAGAGCTAAAGAAGCAAAAGTTACATTCCTTCGTGCTTTACCCATAAATGTGTCGAGTTCAGTACGAGTTGGGCGAGATAAATTTTTTAACCAAGGGTCAAACTGCTCGTATACTTTTTTGCCCATAGAATTTTCTACTGCCATTCTGAAATCTGGATGACGTGTTAAACGTTGAATATCATTCAGTGCTTCCCAATGAGTAGCGTAGTGGACAGTATCGGCAAGGTGTTGTGTAAGACCTTTGAACTCAAGTCTCAGCGCTTTTACTCCACCTTTACGAGCAAGAGTAAAAGTATCTTTGAGACTCGCTCTAAACATATCAGGTGCTTGATCTAAAAATATATCATCTATAGAAGAGGATATATTATCAAATCTTCTATCTCTTAAAATAGGGAAGTACCTTCCACCTTTAGGTCTAACTAAAACTTCTCCGGTTTTCTTTTTATATACTTTCGCCAATATAGGATACATTTCGTCAAGGGTACCAAGAAGCCCATCTATCAACTTTTCATCAGAGGCGTTTATAGCCCCCTTTAAAAAAGATTTCAGTGCTTCTTCTGTTACTTGTAGACCTTCAAGCATAGCCTCCATGTTATCCACATGTTTTGTATTTAACGCCATTAATACTGCTGTTTCTTTGTTTATAGGATAACCATTTAGATTGCCACCAGTGGCAGTCCAATACTTTCGTGGCTTCATCTTTGTTGCGAGTTCATGAGCTTTAAAAAGGTCTTCGTATTTATTGAAGATCTTAGCGCCTACTCTCTCTTTTGTAACTTCAGCCATTGCTGCTTTATTAAATATATTTTTCCACGCTGGGCCAAATTTCTTAAAGCCGTCTAATTGATAGCATATAGGTTCTATTCTTTTTAATGACGCTAAAAATCCTCCTGCAACATCAGCAGTAGATTCTTTTGCAGCGGCTATCGCTCCCAACTTTCCTTTTGATAACTCTTCTAATTGTGTGCCGGTTATTCTTGGCTGCAACATCTTTAGTTTTGGTAGTGTTGTTTGCGCATTTTTATAGATCCCTCTTGCAAGATGTTTAACAAGCATCTTCTCGCCCTTGCGCATTATATACTTTTCGTTATTAGCTACGAACTTAAATACTTTAACAAAGTTATCCAAGTCTTTTGCCTGCGAGTAAGTTAGGTCTAAAAAAGTACGTCCTTGAAAAGGGAGTGAGGATAGCAAATCATTATATTTTTTTATCAATACATCAGCACCGATAGATACTTCATCGTTGTACTTCTTTGTAAGGAAAGCCCACATATGCTCACCAGGTTTTGTAGCTGATTGTTTAAATAGAGGAGCTAAAAGGTTATCAAGTTGCGCTCCGTACTCTCCACCTAAACCAAAACTATTTTTTATTCTGTTATTAATTAAACCAAAATTCTTTTGTACTTTAACAGCAGCTTGGTACTCTGCTAATCTTTGTGTGTATATTTTTTTAAGACGACTTACGTTTTTCTTATCTGATTTTTGTATTATATCTAATAACTTAGTAACTGCTCTCTTTGACGCTTTTACTTCTCTCATTACGAGTTTTGCGGGCAGCACTTGTTCAGTTCGTCTCAAGACTTCTACATGCTTTTGTTGCAGCAATCGACCTTCCTCAAACCCTGTAGTGTCGCCATGTAACTTGAATAGATAATCTGCTTCTTTAGAAGCTACTCGTGTTGAGATTTCATCAGCGTATACTCTGTTAAATTCAGAAGATAACTCAGCGGATGCCATACGTCTTAATTGCTTCTGGTTAGGAGCCTCAAAAATTTTAAGCACCATATCGTCTATATCGTTATAGCCAAAATCATTGGCTAATTCCCCAAGATTAGCAGAAACGCCTTCTTTATTTATCAGCTCTGGATGCCGCTTCATAAAGGTTTCTGCTAACTCAGGAGAAGCAAATTTATAATTAGAAGGAATACCGCCCTCCTTCTGTAGGGTCTCAACAATGTCTTTCATGGCGTGCTGTTGCCACTTTTCGTTTGCAACTTTATTTATTGTGTTACTTTTGAACTCGCCAAATTTTATAGAGTAATCTCGTACAGCATCTTCTTTTGCTATACGAGCAAGTTTAACATAATCAGAAGTATGCAGAGTTTTCTTCTTCTTCAACGTACCGAGTAAACCATCTATGCTATCTGTTTTAGTCGGTGTTTTCTTCAACTTATCTAATTTTTCTAATCTCTTTCCAACTTCTCCGAGACGAGTATCATACGCTTCCTGCTCGAAAAGACGTAGCATTTTTGAATTTGCTTCAGCGTCACCCATGTCCATTTTAGCTATTATATCTGCGGAATCTTCTACAAATTCTTTAGATAACCACCCATTTTCTTTGGCCAAAGCAAATTCTTTAGACCAGAATTTATGTGGAGCGTTAGATATCTTATGAGGAACTTTAGCTGCACTCCTTCCGGCTGTCCTTGCAAGTCTTTTAACAGTGCCGTTTATCACCCAATTTTCTGCGGTGAAAGCTGAGAGTAACGTAGTACCTATATGAACAGGAGTTTCAAGAGAAGGATGTAATTTACCTGCTTGCTTGCCTAAATACGCACCACCACCTTCTGCGACAAGTGAAGTTGCCATACCAACAGTAGCAGCAGGTACACCATACAATGGAGCTGTCGTTATACCAACAGCAGCTGTAATTGGAAGAAGCCAATCTTCTTGGATTGCTTCTTCTTCAGGGGATGGCGGCTGCCAAGACTCATAATACATCTGTTCAAAGGAGTCGTCTTTTAGACTTTTCTCTTTATATTCTTTTTGCATTAACTCAAAAGAATCATTATGTTCTGGCATTTTTATCCTCTTCTTCTTTCTGTCTGTTGTTCAATTCTAATAACGTCTCGGCTAATGTAGGTCTGTGTTCTTCGTATTCTATTTGCATTGTTTCAAGTGAATCAGCTTTTTGTTTAAGTCCTTTCTCAGATAACATTATTTGCTTCCTCCTTCACGAGAGATAATATTCTTTGCACGTGTAATGCTCTCAGGCGACACCGGTATCCCCATTTCTTGCAAGCGCCTGATAGCTTCGGCATCCTCTTGTTGTTTCTGTTTACGTTTCTGGTCTTGTTGCTCCATCCAAACTCTATTTGGAACATGAGATATCTCACCTTTTTCAAGTAACTCATCAGGATTGTATTGCCAACGTCTCGTGTATTTTTCAAAGAATGGAAAGAACGGAGCTTTTCCTGGACGAAATTCTGGACGACCATATGTATAACTCCCGCCTTCTAACATCTTATCAGCAATATCTTTGATACGTGGATCAGTAGCAGCGTATCCTAATCTTCTCGCTTCAGCTTCAAGGTACAGTTTAAAAGAATCTAATTCAGTTATATCTACTAACAATTCTTTTTCAGCAATACCTGATGGTAAGTCTTTTTCTTTTTTAATTTTTGACAAGTCTATAAACTTTTTATACGCTACATCAAACCAGTTTGTGGTGTACCCTTTGTCGATTTGACTCTGATGTTTTTTCAGTTCGGCGAAGAAAGGTTCAGGTTTGGCACTTGTTCCAGCTATAATGTTTAAAATGTCGCCTTTATTAGTTATCTCTCCGTTATTTATACTTCTCATTAAATTCTGTGAGTCCACGTTGCTGAACTCCCCACCGAGTAATAACTTATTTTTTCTGGATTCGTACATACCCGAGCTAACAATATTGTCTCTGTACGCCTGTTCTAAATCAGCCAAAGCCCCAACTGTATTCAACACGCCAGTATCTTTATTATAGAACTTATCGTGACTTCTTATTGAATAGTCCTCTTCACGTTTAGCCTTAGCACGTGTCTCTGCATTCAACTTATAAGTATTGTTGCTCCATAATATAGCAGATAATTTAAGTCTTTGTGTAGGTTTTAAGCCCAACTTTCCTTCTTCATCTCTGTCTACAAATTGAGCAGCAGCAGCATCATCATCTGGGAACATTTTTTGGAGAGTACCTAAAGCCGTATCATAAATAGAATCATCTTTTGCTACTTCCATTTTCTTCGCCATAGTGTTATAAGTCTTAGGTAAAGCGTTTTTTATATACACTTGATTCTTACCCCAAAACTCAACTGCTCCAGTAGGATTGTCACTAATCCACTTTGTAAGCGCAAAAGTCGTGTAGTCCTCTCTTAATGATCTACGATTAGTTTCTATCTGGTCGTCTGTAAGGTCTGGGTGTCGAGCTAACTCAAAAGTTAAAGTATCATTCACCTCTTGCTCTATCCCATCAACATCACCTACTTGTAGGTCTGTTATATTTGTACGAGCGTTTTGTATTGTACGTATCCGAGCTTCCTTATCAGCTACGTTACTTTGAGCTATTGAAAAATTAACAACACCTAAAGCATGTTTATTATACTCCCTGTTGAAGTATGTCGTCAATTCTTGTGTAGTCTTAGCATCTAAACCTTCTTGTATTAAAGTTTCCCTCATATCAGGTTCAGACTTTTGTAATTTAGCTACTAACCCGAGTGCCTGTCCACCAGTAAGTTTTGAGTACCCCTCTTTGGCGTTACGGAAGTGCTCACTTATTTGCATTTGTAGTCTTTGAGACTCAGCTACACGAGTAGTCTCTTCTCTCTTAGCAAAAACTTCAGATACATCTTTAAGCGCACTACTCATATCTTCCAAACCACGAGCAAGAAAGTTCTCACCTGTTCCAACTATGTTAGTTGGGCGAGCCTTAGGGACTCCGATGTCTCTAACTCCTGGCATGGATAATCTAAAATTAGATATCCGTGATTCTTTTTGTATTTGTAACTGTTGTATTTTAGGCATTTTTTGTATCCTGTGATTGCCACTGGTGGCAGTCTAATTTATTAATAGTTTTTTGTGAACCACTCGGATGAAGTTATACCTGACCCACCTAATGAAGGACTCCCGCCAAAACCAGAACCGCCCCCAGAACCGCCTCCCATTGAACCCGCAGAACTTAGTAGACTTGACCCAATTGATAGGATGCCCCCATATTGTACATTCTTTGCTTTTTTCCTGTACATGCTCGCTTCTGCTAATCTGCTTTCTACTTCGTACCCTGTCTCTGCATGCATCCTCTCTCTAAACCACTCATAAGTTGCCTCACCACCTTTTCTAACTTCATCAGCTTCTTTCATACGAGCTTCAGAAAATACTTCATGTCCGCGCATAACAGATTCTCTCTCTGTCTCTGCTACTTTAGCAGTCCTCGACATAACTGCTAAAGGAGAACCTTCAGATAATGACACACCAGAAGCTGCATAACCTGCTATCTGGGCTGCCCTCACTATGTCTGCTTCTTCTTGTATTCGCTCATTAGTAAATTCTGCTTTCTCTAAACTAATATCTGTCTCCCATTCAGCACGTTCTTTAGCAAGTTCTGCTTCATAGTCCACCTGTTCCATCTTGATACGTTTTTCACGGGCTTCCCGTTCCTGTGCTATTTCAGCTTGTTTACGGGCTTCTCTTCTTCTCGCATCAGCTTGGTCTTTTTGCCCCAACATCCCCAATAAAGACGACCCAGCTTTTGCTGCTCCTGCCACAACCGCTACTGTCGCACTAACACCCATATCCAGTCTCCATAGTAAATTTGTACTCAGTTAATTTAAAATTCAATCTTTCCATGACATTAACAAAAGCATGTTCTACTTTCATGCCTAACATAATAACTTGAACTTTGTCTTTTAGTATTTCAACAGCAAATTTAATAAGTTTGTATCCTGTCATACCTTTACGATATTCTTTTTTAAGAAAAACTATATCATTATCAGCAACAAGAGTATTGCTATAATGTAGATGTGGTGTTATAATAGACACATAGTATCCAATTAATTCTTTAGAATCTCTAACAGTAACTACATGTAGCAATTTTTCTTTATTAATTGCTTCGTATAAAACAAGATTAGGCTTTAACACAACTTTTTCTCTGTCGAAAGCACATATTTCTTTCCAATGGTCTACTGCAAGTATATGTATCTCGTCCACAACATCTGTCCAATTTTCTTCTTGGTAAGTTATCATGATGTTTTCGCCTCATACATAATTGCTAATATATTAAAAGGCAATGGGGTATCGTGTACAATTTGCATCTTAGATTGTCTATCAAAGCTACCTGAAAAAGGCATCGGATCAGTGTCGCCTGTGAACAGATCAGAAGAACTAAAAGTGTATTCGTCTAACAAGTCGTTAGTATCCCCTAACTTGAAACCTAATGATCTGTCCAAACGTAACGACACCCTTCGTATCCTCTTCATGATACCTTGCGAAGTTCCTAAAGGATTACCACCTTCTATCGGTAGAGTGATAATACTACTCTCATAAGCTAACCCAACATGAACCTTACTTGCTGCTGTATCTAATGTTATTGCACCCCCAGATACAACCTTAGAAGCTTGCTGCACACCATCACCAAGGATGGCAACAGTTTCACCTTCAAGATGGTCTAACCCACTAACAGCAGTTGAAGCGCTACCTGTTCTCGTTATGCCTGAGTCAATAAAGAAAGAATCCTCAATGTCGTCTTCATCAGACAACCCTTCTACCATATACTCTATATAGCTCACAGTCTCGCCATTTATTGTTCTTTCTACCACTGCCCATACTTCGTCTTTCCTAACGCCTTCTACTGCTCTGGCTGGGGCTAACCAGTGGACTTTAACATCTGACCCACCAATAGTATGTCGATGCCACCCGAATATCTTATGCTCTGGTTCGTAAGTTAGACCTATTAATCTCCCATCTGTACGTGCTGCCCACACCATGGAAGCAGGTAGATTTGTATATATATAATTTTGTATTCCTGATTTAGCTATATGGTTACTAAGTATTGTTAAATCAGACGCACCATACTTATCCGAATAGCCACCAGTGGCAGTCTTAGTTGCAAGACGACGAAATATTCTTTCCCCTTTTTGCAGCATGATGACACTATCATCAATTCTAACTGGTTCTCTTTCTGCACTACCATAGTTAGTAAGTAGTACAGGTCTCATATTACTGGGTGTTAATGCTTCATTTAAAGAGTTAGCACTTAGTTTAAACTCTGCGTTAGACCCTCCTAATATTATCTCTTCTCCTGGGGACACCCATAAGAACTTAGTAGCTGCTTTAATTTTTAATTTTATTGCTTCATTGTCGAGACCAGTCCCAACCCTCATATCGTTGTATTCCGCTGACTTACTCCCCCATATGGCGTTTAGTTCACGTGGAGTTGACGTAAAGAAATGCCGTTGCTCATAGAACCAGTTTATAGCTGGGTAATTGTTTATAGGCACTTCCACAGTTGACACAATCTCGAGTTCTTCACCAGTCGAAGAAGTCATGACACGCTGTGTCGTGTCATCTGGAGTACCTGTTGAGCTAACTGCCACAAATAACCTCGTGCCAGGACTCCAACATACTCCGTACCAAGACCCTTGGTCTTCTACTGCATCTGGTATAGCTGTCCAGGTGCTGCCATCATGTGAGGTCATCACTCTATTGCTACCACTTCTCGCAACAGCTACAAAAATAGATAGGGTGTCATTCCAACACACGGACATCCAGTAGTTAGTTAGTTCACCAGTATTTATAGCGCTCCAACTAACCCCATCAGTTGACGTTACTACTCTGTATTCTGGGTTGGAAGGGCTGTATGACACCGCTACAAAAAGTCCTTTTTCTGAACTCCAACATACAGACCCCCAATCACCATAACCATCAGCACCTATATACCTTCTCGTCCAGTTAATCCCATCTGGTGAAGTCATAACATAACTATTATGGTAAGTGGTGATCACGAATAGAGTTAAGTCAGTACTCCAGCATATGGCTGACCATGAGTACGCATACGCAGAAGTTCGTGACACCCAATTTATACCATCAACAGAGGTCATAATTTGGTTAGTACCACTTGAAGCAACTGCGCAAAAAATAGCTAAATCAGGACTCCAACACACAGCATTCCAAGTATTAGCTTCAGCAGCAGTTCGTGTGGTCCACGTAACCCCGTTGGCTGAAGTCATAACTCTATGTGTCCCACCATTAGCAACTGCACAAAATAATCCTAATGTTGGACTCCAACAAACAGACATCCATTCACCTACTGACACAGAAAGTTGCACTGTCCAATTTTCACCATCTGTGGATGTCATTATCCTTCCGTTGTCACCACCACTCGCCACAGCGCAGAACATACCTAATGCAGGACTCCAACAAACTGAACGCCACGTATTTGTTTCGCATGTTTGTACTACCCACGGTACTGGTGTATGTCGAGTGTATGCGAGTTCAACTTCATCAGTGTCATGCCAGTCAGTAGTTGAAACTTCAGAAGAAGTCATCACCCTGTTGCCTACACCACTTTCTGATACTGCTGCGATGCGGCGTATTCCTGGGGCGGTGCATACTGCTGTCCAGTCGTTGTCAATAGGAGAGTCCACAAGAGTCCATTCTGCACCATCTGGTGATGTCATTATTCTGTCCCCTGTCCCGTCTTTGGACACTGCTATAAAAATAGAGAATGCGTAGCTCCAACATATAGATTGCCACTGGTGGCTACCTGGAACTATATGCACCTCCCACTCAACACCATCTGTAGAGGTCATTACCCTCCCTGAAGTCCCACTCTCTGCTATCGCTACAAAAAGTTTTCGTGTTGGACTCCAACAAACGTCTTTCCAGCCGTTGTCTATGTCAACTGACACTATTGACCACACACTCCCATCTGGCGATGTCATCACCCTGTACTGCTCTCCTTCAGATAAATCATTCTCTGATGTCATCACCCTTGTAGACGTACCTGTTGAAGCTACGCTGGCAAAGCGCTTCAATTCGGGACTCCAACAAACTCCCTGCCAGTCATTGTCAGCAGATGATATACGTGTAGTCCACTCTTTCCCATCAGGTGAAGTCATTACTCTATTTGATGAACCGCTGGCAGCGACAGCTATGAATAGCTCTTTCTCTGGACTCCAACATACATCCCTCCATTCGTCTTCTGAAGCTGCTTCATAAGTAACCCAGTCTAAACCATCTGTGGATGTCATTACTCTATAGTCACCATAGTCAGCTACTGCAACAAAAAGTCCTAACTCAGGACTCCAACAGACCGACCTCCACCTATAATCAGCACCATATCCTCTGTTCGTCCAGTTAAGACCATCAGAAGATGTCATTACTCTGTTGCCACCGTTGCGAGCTACAGCTACAAAAAGCTCTAATTCTGGACTCCAACATACTGCTGTCCACCTATTATCACCTGTATGAATCCTAATAGTCCAAGTAATCCCATCTGATGAAGTTAATATTCTACTGTTATCGTCCGCTACCGCTACAAATAATTCCCTTTCCTGACTCCAACAAACTCCGTTCCAGTTTCCTCTGTCACCAGAATGTGATCTTGAAGTCCACGTAATACCATCAGGTGAAGTCATTATCCTATTTGTTCCATCATGCGAAACAGCCACAAAAAGGTTTCTTAGTGGACTCCAACAAACGCTAATCCACTGGTTAGCAGCAGCCGCAGTTCTGGCAGTCCAAGTCAACCCATCTGGTGATGTCATTACTCTATACGTACCATCACTTGACACTGCTACAAAAAGCCCTCTTAGAGGACTCCAACATACGTCATTCCACGTGTTGTCAGCAGCACTTGTTTGTGTCGCCCAGGTATGCTTGTACTCGTATTTATATGGGTGCGATGCATTTGCCACAGCAACAAAAAGGGATTGTAACTGACTCCAACACACAGATTGCCAATCATTATCTGCTGCTGATTCTTTAGTGGCCCAAGTGACGCCATCTTCTGAAGTCATAATTCTATTCGCTGTACCACTACTTGCTACGGCAGTGAATATAGCTAAGTCAGTACTCCAGCATACAGATGTCCAATTATTGTCCACTGCGGAAGTACGTGCAGTCCATGCTACCCCATCAGGAGAAGTCATAACTCTGTTCCCAGTACCGGTATTAGCTACTGCACAAAACAGCTCTAAACCTGGACTCCAACATATATCTTGCCAATCGTTATCCACTGCTGAAGATCTTATGTCCCAGTTGATACCATCCTCAGAAGTCATTACTCTGTTACCTGTACCTGTATCTGCAACAGCACAATAGATTTCCAATTCAGGACTCCAACAAATACCTTGCCAATCATTGTCTGCTGCTGAATCTCTCACAACCCATGTGTGTTCGTAGTCATGTATAAAGGATATAGCACTTAAATCCCAGTCTGTGTGGTCTGTTCGTGTCAATGCAGCGGGTGGGTGGTTGGAGTGCGTGATGTATAAAGTATCTTCATCCGTAGCGAACCCTAAGTCTTGTATCTCAATATGCGCATAGTTTGTTGATATCTCATATGGTACTGAGCTTTCTTGAATCTGCTCTTGGTCTCTGTAAAATCTTATATAATATGCTCCAATTTCGAGAACATAGGCGTATTTGTTCTTGTAGTTGAACTCAACTATTATTGGTTTTATCAACGAGTCTTTCACTTCAGCTACAAAATGAAACCCACCTCGTTTTATTAGTCCGCCGTGTGGCTGCACAATCATATTTTCTGCAAAACTCACCCCAGATTTATATTTCTCTAACTCTACCTGACCACGTAATTGTGGGCTGAGTTCACCTGAGTTAAAGTTGCTTTGTATTGCATCAAATTTCATTTTGTCTCCTGATTGCCACTGGTGGCAATCTAAATTAATATCTTGATTTCACCCAATCTGCAGCTTCTATACTTTCAAGATCACTCTCAATAGAACCAGCAAAACGTGCTTCGGATATTTTTACTTCGAACAATTCGTCCATTTGTCTACTCAAATTAACACTGTCAGAAAGCGGTACAGCTAACTCTCTCGCCAGTAAAGCTGCTAATGTCTCAGCAAAAGAGTCATCCATACGTGCCACATCAGTCACTTCATAAGTGTACTTGATATCCAAGGTCTCTTCGTTGCACAGAATCATACCATTCTCAATGGCGTATGATATCGTATTAGGATAGAACTCTATCAACTGAATATAGTCTGTGGGTAGTGTGAACTCATAGTCAAACTCAAACTCTGGAGTAGATCCTGTCTCAGCAGTAAGTGCTGCTCTTTTTGTTGCAAAGTTCCAAGTGTATTTTCGTAATAAGTAATTACGTTTATTAGCGTATTTCAAATTACACAACCTCGCAGCTTTTGTTTCATCTGTAAGCGCTATTATCATATTCTCACCAAGTGATGTGAGTGCTTCGTTGCATATTTCTACTTCAGTTAACATTATGCCCTCCTATATTGTTAATACTTTAGTATCCCCTCAAGCTCCCTCAAGGAGATAGTAAAATATTAACTATTAGTTAGCGTTAATCCATCACATACGCTATGTACCCTTTAAGAGTATCATCAGCAGCAATTACTGCGGTTACGATAGTTCCTGTTATAACCACGCCTTCCTGTGACTCAAACACTTTTGACTGGCACTCAGCAAGAACTGCGGCAACAGTACCTAATCTTACAACTCCTGCTGTTTCACAATTAATACCGTCATCAAGACCATCTGCATCTGCTGCAACTGCATCACCGGCAAAATCAGTGTGTGCTGCCCAACCAACATCCAAGTCCACTGTAGCAGTTGTCAAATTATGGTATAGCGCACTCTCTTTTCCGAGTACTCTAACTCTACCAGCGGGTAATTTACACAACTGGATTACTGTGCCGATAGCTCCTTCTGCTACTTGGTCGTAATCAAATCTTGCTATTCTTACTTTACCATGTAGCTCGTCTACATTAACTGGTTCAGCAGGAACTGAATTTAACTTTGTTACCTGCTCGGAATAAAACGTAGCCATATCTTGTCTCTCCTTATGTTATATTTTAAAGGTTAAATGGGATTGCCACCAGTGGCAATCCCATTGTTAACTAATCAGGTGTTTCGTCGCATCCAATCTCAACAACTTTCTTCTCTTCCATACGTGTTGCTCCGATAGTCATACCACACCATACCTGAGTGAGATAATTTTTATCTGCTCTCTCTGATATTTTTGTGTGTATATCCGCACCTATTCCAAGGCAAATACCATCTTGCGCCCAGGCAAAACAAGTACGAATATCACTGGAGTCAACACTGAGACGCTGTGACCGGTGAAAAGTAAAACCCATAAACTCATTTATCTCACCTTTGACAAGAGCCTTTATTGACGCATAATCACTGCTTGTTACGGTAGTGTTGTTGAGTAAATCCTGAAACTGTTTTGAGGACATACATAGGTGTAGCGGGATATCTTCATCTATATCATTATCCCAGAAAATTCCTTTCGCAGACACCAATTTGGCAATTGTCATACCAGTGTTACCCTCAGCAATCTTCTGGCTGTCCGGTAAAGAAACTGCGGTGCCTCCTGTCTTTCCTGTATACGCTGTACCACTTGCTGCTGCAATAATTACGTCATCCATCGACCTGCCGAATGCTGCAACTGCGTTAGTAGCGTAAGGACTCGTAGGATTAATGAGTGTACGAATTAAATCCTCTTTGTCAACAAAGTCCGCCCACACATAATCATCAACAGATAATTTTCTCCTGGAATGCGGAGTATCTGTCTGAGGGGTGTCCATATGACGAGAAGTCTTTTTCTGAGCTGCTGTAGCTCCTATCTGCTCAAAAAAAGTATTCTCCCCATGGATAGACTCTGTGCGTACTGCACCACGTAATCGTGAACCTTTCTGTTGAGACAGCAAAGCTACATTGCTCTTGTACTGCTCGACCATTGCTGTTGTTATTTCTGCTGACATTACGTTAAACCTCCTTTGTTATTATATTATAAGATAATCACACTTGCTTTGTGGGTTATCTCCTGAACAAAGGAGACCCTGATATACTATGTTTAATGCAGGGCTTTCCGCTTATCTGCTCTGTGGCAACACAGAAGTGTTGCCGTGTAAATGCTGCATAAGTTTTGCTACTTTATTTACTGCTGCAATATGTGCTGGATTTGTTGCATCGGTGTACTCTGGTGTTGACTGTATCATAGTTATCTGATCTTTCACTGACTCATTCGATACCAATAGTTCTCCAGTATTCTTGTCGAGTCCCAAGTCCTCAGCCATCATCGCACCAACTTTCATATTAAAACGTATGAATGCCGGATGGCTACCTACACCAGTTGAGTCAATAAGTTGCATAAACTCTTCACCACCAAGTTTTTGTACTGCTCTGTTCGCCAGAACCATCTTACCGTCGTACGCTGACCCGAATTCTGTACGTAGTTGAATCTCATTATTCAATTTTTCAGAATCACTGAAGGTTCTCATTTCTTTAAGTTTTGAAGCCGAAAGCTCAGAAAAGGAAGAGAACAATTCAGAAGCCTGTTTGCTGTTCAGACCAAGTTCAAAGGCTTTCTCACGAAACCACTTAGAGTCTTCCTCAACCATTTTGGCGAGTTTGGGGTCAAGTTTGTCTGATACTGGGAGTTCATAAAGTTCTGCAGTATCAGGTTTCCCAAGACGTTTGTATGTGTTATCCCATTCTTCGGGTGACTTTGGCATCGGTATCTTATCTCTACCTATCATCTGTTCTGCATTCATATAGCTACGAGCTACATTAATAGGCATATTTATCATTTCTGTTTCATCTTTAAACTTCTCAAAAGTTGGCATGTTTCTCATATCTTCTGGCAAACCATCTCTCCAAGATGTTGCTCCTGCTCCTGCTCCTGCTCCTGCTCCTGCTCCTGCTCCTGCTCCTGCTCCTGCTCCTGCTCCTGCTCCTGCTCCTGCTCCTGCTCCTGCTCCTGCTCCTGCTCCTG
>Ga0209345_10001341_pt1 | contig 29549 bp, 30 predicted proteins | sample Cruoilmetagenom7_FD_187294 | JGI IMG/M metagenome (GOLD analysis project Ga0209345, IMG submission 187294) | Oil polluted marine microbial communities from Coal Oil Point, Santa Barbara, California, USA - Sample 7 (SPAdes) (version 2) | ecosystem: Environmental > Aquatic > Marine > Oil seeps ...
TACAAAGAGTATAAACGTCATAGTCATAAAGAAGAGAATTTTGAGATACTTTTAGATTTTATAAAAAGCTATTATAATATGACTAATCCAGCGGATATATATGCGTCCTTATCAAATGATGCTTTAGGCCAAATGATGCTTGAAAAGCATGACATAAATGATGATGAAACTATGGAAAACTATCTTTTTAGAAAATAAATAATGGATAGTGATTTAGAAAAAATAGCTCTTTTTTTAGATGAACATCATGTGATGAGTCTAGCTACTACAGATTTTAAAGATTTGAGTACCTGTAGTCTTTTTTATGTATACTCAAGAGATAAAAACTCTTTTGTTGTTGCAAGTAGTAATGATACTCTACACATACAACACATAAAACAAAATGCAGCAGTATCTGGAAACATCTTACTTGAGACAAAAACAGTGGGTAAGATACAGGGTGTACAATTCAGAGCTACCTTTAGTCTATTAGAGGATGAAGATCTTAGAAAGCTTTACTTTAAAATATTTCCTTATGCTCTTGCTCTTTCACCAAAACTTTGGCAGATAAAAGTGAACTATTTCAAAATGACAGATAATAGACTTGGGTTTGGGAAAAAGATAATTTGGCAGGAGAAAGCTTAACTTTTAGGAGGATGCTTTTCTTTAAAGAGACTACAGTCAATTCCACTGCTTTGAAAAACTACAAGTGAGGGTATCTGTTGAGCTTTAAATCCATAGGCTTTACAACCATGAGGTTTGTTTTTTTCCCAAGTAACAAAATAGTATTCACATCTTCTGCAGTTAATTCTTTTCATGGCCGGATTTTACCATATTTAGATACAATAAACTAATTAAATTTCTACCAAAACACCTAGGTGTTTGAGCTTTACGCTGAGTAAAACTAAGCGTTAGCGTAGACAAAGGAATCAGGGTGCCCCTTGAGGGTATACTTCCTTTGTCGTGATAAATAGATGGGATAGGTTCCCTTAAATTTATAGAATAAATTAAAGGAAAATAATGGACAAGATACTACTTATGCTACAACTTCAGGCTCAATTAAATGAGTCTACTAATGGAGAAGACTGGACTAAAGGTGTTACTAAAAACGGTAAAACAATTAATTGGAGACGCTGTATATATATGGAGTGTGCTGAGATGGTTGATTCATTTTCATGGAAACACTGGAAGAGTATAAATCAAGAACCAGACTGGGATAACCTTCAGATAGAAGTTGTTGATGTTTGGCATTTTATCATGAGTTTAGCAATTGAAAACTATTCAAAAACGCTTAGAGGTGGGATAGAGGACTTAGCAATAAATATCTCTGATCTTCCAAGTTTCTCTACAATTGATAAAAGAAATAACAGTTTTGGATTTCAGGACAGAGTGATTGAAAAAGTTGAAAATATTATCCGTTTATCTTTAGAGCAAGGTGAACTGAAACTAGAAGAGATGTTTAGCGAATTTTTTGATTTAGCTGTTATGAGCGGTCTTGACTTAGAGACTCTATACCGTCTTTATGTAGGCAAAAATATTCTGAATCAGTTTCGCCAGGATAATGGTTACAAAGATGGCACATACATTAAAGAATGGGATGGTGAAGAGGATAATGTAGTGATGAAAAGAGTGTGGGAAGATAATGGTGACATAAAACCAGAACTTCTGTATAAAGAGCTTGCAAAAGCTTACTTTGCTTTAAACAAACAAGCTCATTAAGAGTTGATGCTTGAGTGAAATTTTAGAGATAAAAAATCTCTCATTTGGGTATACAAAAGAGGAACTCCTCTTTAATAATTTTTCACTTAGTTTAAAAAAGGGTGAAGTGAAAGCAATAGTCGGTGAGAGTGGAGCTGGTAAAAGCACACTTTTTGAGCTGATTTTAAATAATTTAAAGCCATATAGCGGCACACTTAAGTGTGCTAGACTTTCCGAAGTTTTTCAAGACCCCTATAGTTCATTTCATCCAAGTTATTCACTTTTAAACCAGATAGAAGATGTTGCACCGTTAGATGAACTTGATTACTATCTTAAATCTATAAACCTAGAGTATGAACTTTTAGAAAAACTTCCACATCAACTCTCCGGTGGACAGCTTCAACGTGCTTCAATTCTCAGAGCAATGCTTATGAAACCAGACTTACTACTTTTAGATGAGCCTACTTCTGCACTTGATAATGTAGTTCAGTTAGAGATTATGAAAATGCTGATGGGTCATTTAGATGATATGGGGATACTTCTAATAACACATGATATGGAATTAGCATCTTGGTGTGCTAATGAGACAATTAAAATCTAGTAAATCCGAGAGTATATTTAGCAAGATAAAAACCGCCGCCAGCCATAAATATAGTACCTACTGCGTTTAGTGATACATTTGCAAGAGCAAGTAGTATATGCCCACCCTCTAAAAGTAAAAAACTCTCTACAGCAAAAGTTGAATATGTTGTAAGTGCACCTAAAATACCAGTAGAAAGAAATGATTTTGTATGCATTGAGAAAACATTTGTGTACATAAAATAAGCTATTAATATACCCATTAAAAAACTACCGATGAGATTAACACCCAGTGTTCCATATGGCAGATCATGTGGTAACTTATCAGAAATTAGACCATTTAGATAAGCTCTAAGAACTGCTCCAAGAAAACCGCCGCTACCTATCGCTAGTATTGTTTGCCAACTCATGGTCATATACCTTTTGCATTTTTACTCTTAAATCTTTTAACCAGTTTTCATCACTCTTGTCCGCGATAAAAGAGTCCATATAAACTACTGTGATATCTCTAGGGGAGTAGTGATACTTTTTTATATCGTAACAGCTTGTAGTATTAATCAGTACTACAGGTTGAACACGTAGTTGGTACTTATCAGCAACAAATTTTGCACCGGACTTAAAAGGTAACATTTTTCCATGTTTAGAGCGTGTACCTTCTGGAAACATTGTAATAGTTCTTCCTTTATTAAGTCTGTCTTTTGTCGCACGTAGAAGTTTTACAAGTGATGTTTTACTCTCACGTTCTATCTCTATATCCTCAGGAAGACTCATAGCAAGTCCAAAAAATGGAACATCAAAAAGAGCTTTTTTTGCAACCCAAGCTAAATCTTTTTTAGTACTTGTCTCCATAACACCAATATCCATATCACTTTGATGATTTACAAGAAACATCTGGGCTGCTGGATCCTCTTCACCTTTAATAGTAGTCGAGAAAAAGGTAGTTATTCTTATGAACCAAGCGGATGTTTTTCGAGCATAAGGTCTAGGTAGAAAGGGGTGTAAAATTATAGATAGAGTTAAAGCAGTAAAGATTATAATAGTGGCAATAAGCCAATTAAAGTGAGCAAATATCTTCATTTTTTACCCACCCTATTTTTTCATTTTGAAGTTTCACTTTTATGAATGTTTGTGTACTTCCCTCTTTTTGTAAGTATAGCTTGTTATTTGTAGTCTCAAAAATTGTACCATTGTCTACAGGAAGTAAGTATATCTGACTACCCGATTTTATACAGATCTCTTTTTGGGGAATTGAAAGATATATTATATAAATAAGAGGGATTAAAATTAAAACCAGGTAAATATATTTTTTTCTCCAAAGAATGAAAACAAAACCAACAAGTGCAACTGCTGCTGCTATTTTCATCTTAAGTAATTCACGAGATTGATCTTTTGGTTTTATATCACTCTGAGTTGTTACACTATCATCATCAACTACTATAGGAATATTTATACGAATAAATCTATTTTTCGTTAAATCAAAATATGAAAAGGTGAAGTTCTCTATCTCTTCATTTATAACTATATAGTAAGTTATTCTTGAGTCAAAATATGATGAGGTCACAGACTCAATTCCCTGCTTATAAACGCCCTTGAAATTCATTTTTTCAATATTACAGTTTTGTGCTGTTGCAACTAGTACAATAATATTGTGCTTATTGTCATAATTAGTAGTTTTATACTCTACAAGCTCAAAACTGTTAGCTATGATATTTGAGAAGTTCTTTTTAGGATTTAGGGTCACTACATTTAACTTTTCCCCTACTAAAATTGTAGTGTCATAATAAGTTGCAGTGTCATTATAGTCAATTGTGTCAGTGTCAATAACTTCTGTTAAGTTCTCATCAAGTGAACTATAATCATCTGCAGTAATTAGAGTAGCTTCTATATCTGGAAGTTTAGCTTGAGAGCCAGTAGTAGAGAAATAAAAAGTTTCATAGTAGTACTTTCCTTTCTCTTCTCGATAAGGAATTGTATTTAAAACTTTTAAACCATTATGATTTGTAAATGAGTACTCTATATTTTGAAAGTCTCTTACTGTTGAGAGGGCTTTGATGGTGATTGGAAAGATTTCCCCTTTTACCACCCTATCAGGGACTTCATCATAACTTAGGTAAATAACCTTATTCGCTAGAAGTGATGATACAAAAAGTAGAGACAGTAAAAGTAGTTTCATTATGCGCTTAAAAAACCTTGAAGCATTTTAACACCATCATCTGAACCTAGGATTGCTTCCATAGCACGTTCAGGATGAGGCATAAGACCAAATACATTTTTCTCTTTGTTACAAATACCAGCGATAGAGTCTACACTACCATTAGGATTTTTGCTATTCCCATTTTCATCAGTGTAAGTTAAAAGAACCTGGTTGTTTGCATAAAGATCTTTTAGTCCATCAGGGTCAATAAAGTAATTACCATCGTGATGAGCGATAGGAATATTTACAACATCACCATTGTCTAGTTTCTCTAAAAAGATATTGTCACTGTTTTCAACTTTCAGATGGTGGTGCTTAGATATAAAGTGTAGTCCATCATTACGTTTAAGAGCACCTGGAAGTAATCCAGCTTCTGTTAAAACTTGAAAACCGTTACAGATACCAAGAACTTTTCCACCATTACTAGCATACTCTGATACAGCCTTCATAACAGGAGAGAATTTGGCAATTGCACCACTTCTTAGGTAGTCGCCATATGAGAATCCACCAGCAACAACTAAAAGATTAGTATCACTTGGAATAGACTCAGATTTATGCCATACAATTTCAGTATCCGCACCTAACCCTTCAAAGGCATGCTGAGTATCATATTCACAGTTAGTCCCAGGAAATTGTAGTATTGTAACTTTCATTATACTAGCTCTATCTCGTAGTCTTCGATTACAGTGTTTGCTAAAAGGTCTTCACACATTTTAGTTACATCAGCCATTGCTGCAGTTTTGTCATCAGTCTCTAGTTTTAAGATAATCTGTTTACCAACACGAACATCATCAACACCTGAGAAGTGAAGAGAATCTAATGCATGGTGAACAGCTTTCCCTTGAGAGTCTAAAACACCCGCTTTTAAAGATATATTTACTATTGCTTTTATCATTTTTATTTTCCTAATATTCTGTTTAATACTTCTTGGTATGCCACTTTTAATCCACCCAGACCTTGGCGAAATCTATCTTTATCCATCTTCTCACCACTTTCTATGTCCCAGAAACGACAGTTGTCAGGAGATATTTCATCAATAAGAATAATATTTCCAGCTTTGTCTTTTCCAAATTCAAGTTTAAAGTCGACTAAGTTAAGACCTTTTTCTGCAAAGTAAGGTTGAAGTATGTCATTAATCTCTCTAGCGACACGACGAAGCTTATCTAGCTCATCTTGATGCTTAACAAGACCAAGGATCAGAGCGTGTTGGTCATTAAGTTTTGGATCACCTAAATCATCATTTTTGTAATCAAACTCCACGAGAGTAAAAGGAAGAACTTTACCATCCTCGATACCAAGTGTACGAGTTAAAGAACCTGTTGCGACATTACGGACAATAACTTCTATTAAAATTACGTCAGCTTTTTTATGAAGCATATTATTATCGTCTAACATCTTTACAAAGTGAGTCTGAATTCCTTTAGAGTCTAAAAGCTTAAACAGTTCAGTAGATATTTTATTGTTAAGTGCACCTTTACCGGCTTCACTTGATTTTTTTTCACCATTAAATGCAGTTAAGTCATCTTTAAATTCAGAAATTACAAGATTTTCATCATCAGTTAAGAACAGTCTTTTTGCTTTTCCCTCATAGAGTAGTTCTCTTTTTTCCATCTTACATCTATCCTTTAATTATCACTAGAGCTTTTATGATATCAACAGCTTCTTTAAGTTGAATATCTTTATTCATCATTTCTGGCGTGATTATATCTTTTTTCTCTTTTTGATCTTCTTTTTCTGCCTCTTTTGTACCATTAACTTTTACAAGTTCTTCTTCCAAATGCTTTTTAAGGTCAGCCTCTTTGATAGCAAATCCATTCTCATGAGTTGTGACTTCACCTGGAAGAACTTCAATATCTGGTTTAACACCAACAGCTTGGATAGTTCTACCACTTGGGAGATAGTATCTAGCGATAGTAAGTTTAATAGCCTCTTTTTCTGTAATAGGAAGTACAACTTGAACACTACCTTTTCCAAATGTATTTTCACCAAGGATTACAGCACGTTTGTGATCTTGAAGTGCACCACTAACAATTTCAGAGGCACTCGCGCTCCCTCCATTGATTAAAACCACCATTGGAACTTCTGTTATTGTTTTACTTTTTGAAGCAGAGTATATTTTTTCATCACTCTTTTTACGTCCCTTTTGAGAAACGATAGCCCCTTCATCTACAAAAAGGTCTACTAAATCAACTGCCTGATCAAGCAGTCCACCAGGATTATTTCTTAAATCAAGAACGATTCCTTTTGTGCTCGCTTGCATTTTTTTAATCTCTTTAGCTACATCTTCTGCTACTTTTTGATCAAAACTAGCAACTCTCACGTATAAAACATCATCACCTATTCTTTTGGCAAGTACTGACTCAATAGTTATAATTGCACGAACGATATGAATGTTTAAAGGTTTACTTTCACCTTTACGTACAATAGCTAAGTCTATTGGTTCACCGACTTTCCCACGCATAAGAGATACTGCTTCATCAATAGTCATGCTAATAGTTGATTGATCATCAATTTTTAAAATGATATCCCCGGCTTTTAGGCCAGCCTTATCTGCTGGTGTTCCATCTATTGGAGCGATTACAGTAAGAGCACCGTCTTTAATGCCAACTGTAATTCCAAGTCCACCAAACTCACCGCTTGTTTGTACTTTTAGTTTCTTATAATCTTTTTGAGTAAGATAATTAGAGTGTGCATCAAGGTTTTTAAGCATCCCATCAAGAGCTTTGTCCATCAGCTCTTCAATTGTTACTTCATCAACATTGTACTGCTCAACAATACTAATAACTTTTGTAAACTTTGCTAATGATTGAAGTCTTGAAGCTTCAACATCTTCTACAGAGCTCTGTGCCAAAAGATTTGATGAGAATAGTAAGGCGGTTGCAACTGCAACAGAAGCAAACCCAAGTGTAATAAATTTTTTATTTTTCATGTGAGTAAATCCAATGTTATTTTAAAAAGATATTATAGTTTAAAATAGTAAAAAGCGGTTTAAAGTATTTAACTCTTACCCAGATTATTAAACTTTTCATATAAAGTTGGGATATCTAAAAGTTTTATCAACTCTTTATATTTTTGAATCTCTTCTTTTTTCTCGTCAAGCAGTTCTTTATTACGTTCCATTTCGAGCTTATATGTGTCAAGTTCCTTTTGGTGTTTGATGAGTCTTGATTTATATTTTTTAAGTTCGTTTTGGTATTTGACAGCTTTTGTTTTATACTCTTGGGCTTGTGCAGCAAGTTGAGCACCGGCTTCAAGTGATTCTATCACTTTTAGTCTCTCTAATTCCTCTTCTTTTTCTTTTTTTTCTTGCTCTTCTTGCTCTTTTTTAGCTGCTGCTTCTCTCTTTTGCAGTTTATCTTTTATCTTTTGTTGAAACTCTTTTTCACGCTGTATTCGTCTCTCTTCTTTAGCTTGTGCTTCAATCTCTTTCTCACGTTCGAGTCTTTTAGCTTCTTCTTTTTTAGCTTGTATCTCTTCTTCGTTAGCTTCATTAATTGCTACAGTGTAGTCGGTATTGTTATTTATCCATTTTGCAACTTCGATAGCTTCTAGTTTCCAGTTGTCTTGATGCATGTTTTTTATAACTTGTTCTGTATATTTGTTTGTATATATACGGGCAACAGTTGGTGAGCTTATCTGCCTTAGTATTGCACCCGCTAGATGTTTTGAACCCTCTGCACTATTCCCCCAGTCAAATCCATTACCAGAACTGTCATAGTTTTGATTTATCAGTGCTAAATCAAGATCTGAATATTTTACAGAGTTGTCCCCGTACATCTCTCTAGAAGCAACAAAAAACTTACCTTTAAGTGAATCAGCCATATAAAGTTCCATATTATTTAAATTAATTAGAGAAGATTATATCACTAAATTTATAAATTAAGGGCAACAATGATTTATTCTAATAAATTTAAACCAAGTTCTCTAAGTTCTTCATGCTTGTGAAAGTGAAAAGTTTTATACTTTTGTGTATTTGGTTCTATGAGATATATATTTTTTTTAGAGTGTCTAAGGATGTTTTTTGTCTGGTTATATATAAGAATTCTCATTGATTTTTCAAACATCTCTAATATGTTAGTTGTTTTGAAAAAGTTGTCCGGCATCTGTTTCTCAAAAGAGTTTTTACCAAGAACATCAACAGCCAAAATATTTTTATAAATTGCTTGATTGATACCAAGGTTTTCACAAAGGAAACCATCACTGTAGATGACTCCGTTTATCTCTTTTTCTTCAAAAATACCAGGTATAGCCATACTCGCTAAAACTGCATCTTTAATCTTTGTATCATCATCTGAACTAAAAACTTTGATAGTTCCATCTAGTATATTTGTAGCAATAATTTTAAGTGGAATTTTTGTCTCTTTTATCTTCATATCAAAGAAAATATTATTTAAAATTTTTTCTATCTTTTCACTCTTTATAATGGAATTGCCAAAAAAAGAGAATTTTACCCAGTTAAAAACATTTGAAAACTCTACAAAGAGTCTGTAAATCTCTTTCTCTTTCATTCCGATAGAGATGCAGGCTCCTATGATTGAGCCCATACTTGTACCGATGATTTCGCAGGGAGCTAAGTTCTCTTTTTCTAAGTCACTAATAACACCAAGTTCAGCAATACCTAAGGCACCACCACCAGAGAGAACTAAGCTGAATTTATTTGATTGAAGTTCTTTTATCATCTGAAAATTATAACGTAATTGACATATAACAATTTAAGATTTAGCTTTTTTGTATATAATAACGCGATTAATATATAAGGTAAATTTTATGAGTACAATTAAAGAATTTTTATCTGCAGACCATAGTAGATGTGATGAAATATTTGCAAATATGGAAGCCAAAGCAGGAGAGTCACTAGCTGATGCAAGAGAGTTATGTGAAGAGTTTAAAAATGAGACTGAAAGACACTTTCAGATGGAAGAGCGTGTTATGTTTTTAGAGTTTGAAAACAAAACAGGTATGACTCAAGGACCAACTGCAATGATGAGACAGGAACATACTCAAATGAGAACTCTTATGTCGCAAATGTTAGATGCTATCGATGCAGATAACAAAGATAAATTTTTTGGTTTAAGTGAAACTCTTATGATTTTATTACAGCAACACAATATGAAAGAAGAGCAGATGCTTTATCCAATGGCGCAACAGCATTTAGCTGCTGAATCAGATCGTATTGTTGATATGATGGAGTCTTTAATTGTTGAGTAAGGGAAAAAGATGGAATTAGCTGGTTTATCAACTGACCAAGCACCACCGATATCTGCACCGGTTAGGTTTTTCTTAACTGCTCCGCTGTTTGGTATTTTGGCTGGTATATTGATCCTTTTTAGTGACAGTGCGACTTTGATGAATAGATTTTCTATGGAGTCAATAGTGATAACTCACGCCATTACTATAGGCTTTTTGAGTTTTATTATGCTTGGATCTATGACGCAGATGCTTCCTGTTTTAGCAGGGGCAAAGATGCCAAAAGTAGAGTTGGTGACACAAAGCTCTTATATACTACTCGTTGTGGGTGTAATAAGTATGCTTATTGGCCTTTACACAAGTAATACAATGTTAAATATAATCGCATTTATCGGTTTAGGTGGCGGTTTTTTGATAATCCTTACTGCTACAGCACTCTCTCTAAGAACAGTTGTAAACTTTAATGCAACAGTAAGAGGTATAACTACAAGTATGGTATTCGCATTCTTTATTGTATTAATGGGACTATACCTACTTTATTCATACATAATAAACGATGTTGGCTCTACACATATGATAGTAGCTAATGTGCACAGTGTATGGGCTGTGTTTGGCTTTGCAGTTATTTTAATTATCGGTGTGGCATTTCAGGTTCTGCCAATGTTTTATGTCGCTCCAAAATTTAAATCATTTTGTAAAAAGAGGGTAGTTTGGCTTATATCAATTGGCTTAGTTATCTGGATGTTTTTGAGTGCTTTTTATGAAGAGTATACAATTGTTGGAAAGTTGTGGATAGCGATGTTCGTTTGGGCTTTTGCTACAACTGTTTGGCTTAAACTCTCTAAACGCCGTCGCCCAATAAGTGATGTGACAGTATGGTACTGGAGGTCAGCAAGTATATTCTTAACACTAGGCTCTTTTCTATGGATATTTGATGAGTATTTTAAACATGAATATATCGTTATGGTGGGAATATTAATAGGTGGGTTTATCCTTTCTATTATCATTGGAATGCTTTATAAGATAGTTCCTTTTCTTGTCTGGTTTCATCTAAATGCAATGGGGTATATGAGTATTCCAACAATTAATGAGATGATAAACAAAAGGGTAGCGCAAGTTCAGTTTATACTGTTTATAGCGTCTTTGATAGGCTTTATATTTTCATTTTATATGCCATATTTGTTAGATATTTCAGCTATAAGTTTTATAATTAGTATGGTTTTATTGGAGTATAATGTCGTAGCTCCGATATTAATCTATATAAAAACTAAAAAAACTAAACCGGATTTTGACATGAGTATGTTTGAAGCAGCCAAGGAATAAGAGAAGTATGATAAGAGCTCAAAGTGGAAAGTGCCATTGGTTAGCACTTCAAAAAGTTCAATGCAGTGAGGCACTAAATGCCGAATCGTAGGAATGTTATTTTGATTGGTTTTATGGGTGTTGGGAAGGGCAGTGTGGCCCGCGAGGTTATAAAACACTCTGAATATATGGCTATGGACACTGATGATCTGATTGAGAGTATGGAAAATAGAAAGATAAAAGAGATTTTTGCAGACGATGGTGAAGCTTACTTTCGTAGACTTGAAAAAGATGTCTCCTTGTGGTTACAAAGTAGTGTTAAAAATACTCTTATCTCAACAGGTGGTGGTTTTTACAAGGTCAAAAATCTTAAAAAAATAGGTACGGTTGTTTTGCTTGATTCTCCATTTGATGAGATAATCAAGAGAATAAAAAGACATCCAAATGCAGCAAGAAAACTTAAAAAACGTCCACTTCTAAGTGATTTGAAAAAAGCAAAAGAGCTTTATGATCAAAGACGTCCTGAGTATTTAGGGCTTGCAGATGTAGTTATAGATGTAACAAAAAAGAGCGCTGAAGATTGCTCAAAAGAACTTTTAAAAAAGGTAAAAAAATATGCGTAAAATGTTAATTTATATGGTGTTGTTCTTCGCAACATCCCTAATGGCAGCAGAAGTAAACTGGGCAAAAGATTTTGAGAGTGGTTTAAAACAAGCAAAAGCAGAGAATAAGCCGATGTTATTTGTAATCTCACGTGATACATGTAAGTACTGTGTTATTTTAAAAAATACAACTTTTAAAGATGAAAAAGTAACTACAGTTTTAAATAAAGATTTTGTTGCTGTCACTTCATGGATTAATGAGAATGATTATGTACCTGAGAAACTGTTTACTCCAGGTCTACCAGGTATTTGGTTTTTACTTCCAAGCGGTGAGCCAATGTTTCAACCACTTATGGGTGCGCTTGGGACTGAAGAGATTCTGCATTATTTAAAACAGGTTAAATCTGAATTTCAAAAAATAAAAAATAGTGGAAAGTAGAAGATGATATTTATAAATAAGAGTGACACAAACTTCAAAGAGAATTTTGATGAGTTACTTGGTCGCGGAAAAATGGATATAGCACAGGTTAGTACAATTGTTGGAAACATTATTGATGAGATTAAGGCTGATAAAAATGCAGCACTAAAGCAACATATATCAAAATTTGATAATTGGACTCCACAGAGTGATGATGATTTAGTAGTTTCAACAGACTCTATGAGTAAAGCATATGACAGTTTAGATGCAAAATTAAAGTCTGCTCTACACTTAGCATATGACAGAATCAAAGTCTACCACGAAAAACAGAAGCCAAAGTCTTGGTTTGATGATGAAGCCAATGGAACGATTTTAGGTCAAAGAGTTACTCCTGTTGATAGTGCAGGACTTTATATCCCTGGTGGGAAAGCTGCTTATCCATCATCACTTTTGATGAATGTAATTCCTGCACAAGTAGCTGGTGTAGAGAACATAGTTGTAACAACTCCAACACCTGACAATGAAATAAATGAGCTTCTACTTGCTGCTTGTCACCTATGCGGTGTAACTCAAGTTTATAAGGTTGGTGGAGCTAGTGCAATCGCTGCAATGGCTTATGGAACTGAGAATATCCCTAAAGTTGATGTAATTACAGGACCGGGAAATATCTTTGTTGCAACTGCTAAAAAAATGGTTTTTGGTGATGTAAACATTGATATGATTGCAGGGCCAAGTGAGATAGGTGTCTTAGCAGATGATAGTGCAAATGCAAATCATTTAGCAATAGACTTGCTATCTCAAGCTGAACATGATGAAATGGCTAGTTCTATTTTGATTACTCCATCACAGAAGTTGGCTGATGAGGTAAAAATTGAGCTAGAAAACTGGTTGCAAAAACTTCCTCGCCAAGAGATAGCTAGAAAGTCCATAGAGGAGCGTGGAGCCATCATAATAACAGACACTATGGAAGAAGCAATTGAACTGATGAATGATATAGCACCTGAGCACTTGGAAGTTGCTACAAACTCTCCATTTGAACTCCTTCCATTAATCAAGCATGCCGGAGCTATTTTTATGGGTCATTTCACTCCTGAAGCCATTGGGGATTATGTGGCTGGACCAAATCATACACTTCCAACAGGTGGAACAGCTAAATTTTATTCTCCACTAGGTGTTGAGAATTTTATGAAAAAAACATCAATTATCTCTTTTAGCAAAAAGGGCATAAATGAGATAGGTGAAGAGTGTGCACTTATTGCAAATACTGAAGGTTTAACTGCTCACGAACAATCGGTAAGAGTAAGACTAACTAAATAAGAGTCAATTTATACGTCATTTATTTGACGTATATAATTTTAATTTCCTTCTTTCTATCTATTATAATAGATCCATTAAATATAAGATTTCCAAATCTACTCATACGAAAAATATAATCAAAAAATTGTCACACATTTATAATAAGTTTAAGTTTTCTTAGCTAATATTTACACAGTGAAATAACCCTATGTGTATAACTATAAGGGCTTATTTTAAAGTATATTAGTGATAGTTATAAATCTTAAATTTGCCATTATTAAATAGGCTAAAAGGAGAATATATGCAATTAGGTTTCCTAGTTGATTTACATCTGTGTATGGGATGTAAAGGATGTGAGATCGCATGTAAAGTGGAGAATGAAGTTCCACTAAGTACATGGAGATTACGTGTTAAGTATGTAGATGTAGGAACTTTCCCAGAGACGAAAAGAACATTTACACCTCTTCGTTGTAACCACTGTGAGAATGCTCCATGTGAGAGAATTTGTCCAGTATCTGCACTTCATTATCTAGATAATGGAATTGTAAATATCGATAAAGAGAGATGTATCGGTTGTGCTGGTTGTGTTATGGCTTGTCCTTATGGTGCAATCTATATTGACCCTCAGACACAGACTGCTGATAAGTGTACTTATTGTGCACACCGTATCGCTTCATCTATGATGCCAGCGTGTGTTGTTGCATGTCCAGTTCAGGCAAATATCTTTGGTGATTTAGATGATGCTACGTCAAACATCTCTAAATATATTCAAACGAACCAAGGTAACATACAAGTTCGTAAACCTGAGAAAGGTACTAACCCTCATCACTATTATGTTGGTGGTGGTAATGTTAGTCTTAACCCACTTGCTTCATTCCGCCCAGAGGGTCATGACCTGTTTGGTAAGATTACAGCTAAAATGCCGGTAGGAGGTCACTAAGATGGCAGCACATGAAATATTAGCAGCTACAAATGCTGTGGTAACTTTAGATGTGGGACTTCCAGGTACAGTTTGGCCTTGGTTAGTTACAGTAAATATGTGGGCAAAAAGTATCGGTACAGGTGTTATCTTTATGCTATTTCTACTTCTTAGAATGCATCCAGAATCTGGAAATAAGTTAAGATTACAAACTTCGATTGTAGCTTTTATATTTATTAATATTTTCTTATTGTTTACATTAGCTGATTTACACCAGCCATTTAGATTCTGGCATATACTTGTTCACCCTAGTTTTTCATCTGCAATTGCGTGGGGTACATTCATGGCTTCTGCCTTCTTAGGTCTGTTAACTCTTTTAGTGTTAGTAGCATGGAGAGCAAGAACTAAAGAAGAATGTAACGTAAATTACGACAAGATTCTTCTGTGGACAACTATATTAGCTATACCTGTTACACTTTATACTGCAGCACTTATGTCTCAGTGTACAGCTCGTGAATTATGGCAAATGCCAGCAGAGTCTGCTCAAATGATTTTAGCTGCATTACTTGCAGGTTCATCAGCGATGATCCTTCTAGGTGGTTCTAAACTATCTTATGAAGCTAAAAAGACTTTAGGCGTAGTTTTAGGACTTAGTGCATTAATGTCATTCATTATTTATATGTCTGAGTATATATTTGGACCAGGGAAAGCTGAAGAGATCGCATTTACTTTAGAATATATTAAAGGTGATGGACCGTACACAGTTATGTTCTGGCTAGGTCAGTGGATAACTTATCTGTTACCAATGCTTTTAGTTGTGTTATCAAGAAATTCAAAAAGCGAAAGCATATTAAAGCTAGCATCTATACTAGCACTTGTGGGTCTGTTTTTAGTTAAACATGTTTGGCTAAATATTCCACAATTATTACCAATGAGTTAGGGAGAAATATAAATGTATTTACAAAGTAGAAGAACATTTTTAAAAGGTGCTGCATTTACAGTTGCAGGTGCCGCTATTGCAAAAGGTGTATTTACAACAGATGCACTTGCTGAATCAGTAGAGCAGAGTAAATTTACAGACACTCCAGATTCATTATCATTCTATCCTCCAATGGAAGAGTGGGCTGACTTTAAAGAGTTAGACGGAGATGACTGGAAACGTGGTGGTATTGAGCGCAAAGGTGTTAGAAGCGAAGATAATCCTGATGGGATCGAAGTTAATGACTATATGATCGTTCCAACTGCATGTTCAAACTGTGAGGCATCTTGTGGTTTAACAGCTTGGATTGATAAGAAAACTTTTACTGTTAAGAAGTATATGGGTAGTCCACTACATCCAGCTTCACGTGGTAGAAACTGTGCAAAAGGTTACGCTACACAATCACAAATGTATGATCCAGATCGTATTGCATTCCCATTAAAACGTGCTCCAGGTTCTGCACGTGGTGAAGGTAAGTGGGTTCGTACTACTTGGGACGAGGCAATGACTACCATCGGTAAGAAGATGGGAGACACTCTAAGAGTAGGTGATGATCTATCTAAAAAATCAGTAATGTTCCACGTTGGTCGTCCAAATGAGAATGGATTTACTGGTAAAGTATGGCATACACTTGGTTCAGACTGTTTTAACTCACATACAAACATCTGTTCTTCAGGTGGTCGTACTCCAACTATTCAGTGGGCAAATGATGATAGAAGTTCTCCGGATTGGGCTAACGCTAAGCTTATTTTCCTTAACTCATCTCACGCTGCTGATGCTGGTCACTACTTTCAACAATCAGCTTCATTTATCGCTGATGCAAGAGCTAAGGGTGCTAAATTAGTAGTTATGGATCCTCGTATGTCTAACTCTGCTGGTATGGCTGATATGTGGATTGCAGCTTGGCCTGGTACTGAACCTCTTATCTATCTTTACTTAACTCAGAGAATTCTCAATGAAGGTAAAGTTGACAGAGATTTCGTTAAGAAGTGGATGAACTGGGAAGTATTCTTAGATAACAAAGCATATTTAGAGTATATGGTACAAAAGGGTTATATCTCTAAAGTTCCAACTAAAAATGATTTTGATACATTCTTAGATACTATTCAAGAACTTTATACTCCATATACACTTGCTCACGTAGCGAAAGAGACACATGTTCCTGCACATAAACTAGAAGAACTATATGATATGTTCATCTGGGCTGGTACTTCTGTTTCTACTTACTTCTGGAGAGCAACTGCTGCTGGTAACCGTGGTGGTTGGATGAGTGGTCGTACAGGTTTCTTACCATTAGCACTTCGTGGTGCAATTGGTCCTGAAGGTGGAACTTTCTTCCACCACTTCCATGTTATTTCTGTAGGTGGAAAAGGTGGTTCTGCAACTGTTGGACAAGGTAAACGTGGAGCTGATATTCCTAAGATTGATACTTGGAATGAGCTTTCATGGCCGCCTGAATGGCCTCTATCTACATATGAGATGTCTTTCTTACTTCCTCATTTACTTGCGGATACTGAATGGCAAGATAAATGGACTAAAAAAGGAATGAATGTTCCTAAGAAGCTTGCTGTTTGGATCCCTCGTATGTATAATCCAGTTTGGATTAACCCAGATGGTTTCAGATGGATCGAGACTATTAAAGATGAGAAAAAAATGGAGCTTACATTCAACCTTTCTCCAGTATGGTCTGAGACTAACTGGTATGTTGATTATATTCTTCCTGTTGGTTTAGCTGGTGAGAGACACGATCAGCACTCTGAAGCTACAATGCCTGCAAGATGGACTTCATTCCGTCAACCAGTTATGCGTGTTGCTTTAGAGAAAATGGGATGGAAACCTAAAAATCCTGCTCGTGCTACGCTTGAAGCTCACATTAAAGCTGGTCTTGGTGAAGTTTGGGAAGAGAATGAGTTCTGGTTCGATATGTGTGTTAACTATATTGATCCAAAAGGTGATATTTTCCTTGATGCTGCTAAAACTAAGACTATTAAGTCTATGTGGGAATCTAAAAAGACTCCAGGTACTCCAGTAACTATTGCTGAGTGGTATGATGCTGCATTTGGTGATAATTTACCGAATCTTAAAAATACTGCAACTTCAGACAAAAGATATGCTAATGCTGAATTCCCAGTATATGAGTACATGAGAGATCATGGTGCTTGGATGGAAGAGAATAAAATCTATTCTGCTCAAGAGAAACTTGCTAAGTTTGATGGTAATAACCTTATTTCTCACGGTCATAAATATGACAAACGTGATCTATCTAAAGATAGAAGAACAGGTGTTATCTATGCTAAAGATCATCATGGTGATGGTAAGTATAAAGATGACAAAAAACCAGTTGCTATCGAGATAGATGGTAAAGTTATGGAAGGTTTTGCAACACTTGATAAGAAACTTGATTTCTTCTGTGAGTGGTTAGCAGATGATTGGAAATGGCCAGAGTACGCTATTCCATTCTACCCTAGAACACCGGAAGAGAAAAAAGCTATGCCACAAATCGTTTCTCATGTAGATCACTCTTACATGACTGAAAAAGATTCGTATGCACTTAATACTGTATTCCGTTTACCATATAATATCCATACTCGTTCTGCGAATAGCAAGCACCTTATGGAAATTTCACAAAATCATGACCCGATTTGGATCTCAACTCCAGATGCTAAGCGTCAAGGTTTCAAACGTGGAGATGCAATCCGTGTAAGAATTACGGATAGTGTTACAGGTTTAGAGTCAGGTTACTTCGTAGCTATGGCTGTACCGACTGAGGGTGTTCTTCCAGGAACTCTTGCTTGTTCACACCATGGTGGTAGATGGAAACTTGTTAACTCTGTAACTATTCCAAATGGTGTTACAGATGGTAAAGTTGATTCTCAACCAATTACTCGTAATATGAACGATCCTAAATTTATGGCTCACTCACCTGAAAATGTAGGTGCAGAGGGTGCACAGATTAAGATTGAAGATTACTCTGGAACGTCTGGTATGAATAGCTTTGGTGTACCAACTGCTGAGCTCCTGATGGATGGTAAAGAAGGTAAAATGAAATATGTAGAAGGTATTAAACCTTTTGCATCTGAAAGATTTGCTGATTACAACAAAGATTCTCAAAATATCTGGTGGGATGGTTTAAGTGGTTCATGGCAAAATGCTGTGGCTGCAGCTCATCCGGATCCAATTTCTGGTATGCACTGTTGGCACCAGAAAGTTATTTTAGAGCCTGCTCAAGCTGGTGATAAAATAGGTGATATTTATGTTAATTATGAAAATAACTTTAACATCTATAAAGGTTGGAGAGATGATTTAACTCGTCCTCTTAACTCAAGTGATAAACTACGTCGTCCAAGACATATTAAACGTCCTTGGGTACCTTTATCAGGTAAAGCTTACGAAGTTGAGATTAAAGGTTAATACTCCGCTTTGTTATTCTCGGGTTTTCCCGAGAATATGTTTTAAACTATATTCCTGCCCACCACATTCTAAAATATAATCCCACTGTTGATGTATAACCAACCTCACTAAAAACTAAATCTCTATTTTTATCATATATAAATGTAGTCGGATAAGCTGCTATCTTAAATTCACTTGCATAGATCGATTCTTGGTCATTAACTACATTAAAGGTGAAGTCATTTTTATCTAAATAACCTTTAATCTGTGTATCTGATCCAGAATTCACAGCTATAGTTATTACATTATAGTCTTTAGAAATCATCTCTATATTTGAAGCCTCTAACTTACAAGTGGGACACCAAGTTGCCCAAAAATGTATTAATACAGGTTTGTCATCTTCAAATATATATAGCTTGTTGTCCATAAGGGTTAGAGAGTTTAGTGTCAATGCTTCACTATTTAAATCAGAGCTTTTGTAGATACTAATTATATTTGCAAATATTGTCATAACTACAATAAATATAGCAATCTCTTTAAGATAATGTTTTACACGATTCATATATTAACCTATTCGTTTTATATAATTATAGTAGGATTTAACAATTTTATAATAATATACGGCTATAATTGGATTTTATTAAGGAAAAGATATATGTATAGAATATTTACTTACGCAGTTGTATCACTACTACTTGTTGGTTGTACAGCCGAGAAAACACCTGAAATTAAAGAACAAACTAAACCTTTACAAACTCAAAAACAAGATGAAGTTAAAAAATCAGAATCAAAATATAGAATGTTTCAAACTGTAGATAAAAAAGATGCTATCTTAGTACAAGATGGAAAAAATAGACAATATTGTGTAATTTGTGGAATGGATTTAATTAAGTTTTATAAAACAAGTTATGCTGCTACTTATAATGAAAAAGAGTATCAATACTGTTCTATTCACTGTCTCTCAGATCATTTAGGTGAAGGGATTGAGATTAAGAATCCCAAAGTAGTTGATGTTACAACTCTAAAGTTAATACCTGTTTTAGAGGCCTACTATGTAGTTGGCAGTAAGAAAAAAGGCACAATGAGTAAGGTTAGTAAGTATGCTTTTTCAACTCTAAAAGCTGCTGAGACATTTCAAAGTAAACATGGTGGCGAAATAATGGATTTCTATGGAGCTTTAGAAAAGGCGAAAGAAGATTTTAAACATTACAGATAATTAAACTATAAAGGCTATAAATCACTTTAAATTGAACTGTGATTTATAAGCCTCTTCAAGAGTCATTGATTTATCTTTATACTCAATAATATCCCCAATCTCTATCTCTAATATTCGCTCAGCTTTTCCATCTTTTAAAGAAGACATCAGTTGTTCATTTGCATTAGAACGTATAAAAACCGGTAGCATATTTAGACGATTTTTAAGTGCTATTATTTGGGAACCACTCTTAAACTCACCTATATCATTATCACTTTTATTACGAGTGCCTTCTGGAAAAATAAAAATAGAATCACCGGCTTTTGTGCATTTTTTTATGTCACTAAAAAAGCTACTCATATTTGATTTTTCTCTATCGAGTAATACAGCACCACCATTTCTTACAAACAGACCAAAAAAGAAAGAGTTATAGAGTTCTTTTTTAGATATCCAGTGACCAAAAAGATTACTGTTTTGTAAAGCTATTTCTATAATCAATGGGTCTATTACACTTCTATGGTTTGAGACGAGTAAAATCTGAGTATCTTTTGGAATTTTATCTTCATTGATTACTTTTACATTTAGATTGAGTTTACTAAGTAGTGTTTTAGAGTAGGCAATTCTAAGAGATTTTTTTTCTTCTTGAGTAGTTGCTTTTTTTAGTTTAAAACCGTAGTAGTTAGTAAGATATGTAGCGTATATAGCCATTTTCATTTGATTAAATGTCAAAGTAGTTCCCTGAATTAGATGGGGTATTGTACAGTAATCTTTTTAAATTGATATGAAGGGTTTTGAGAGAGAGTATTACTACTCTATCTCAGTATTAACAACGTCTTTGTAGATTAACTTTATTCTATTTCAGCGTCGATAACGTCTTCGTCATCTTTCTTTTTCTTAGCATCAGCTTCAGCAGCCTCAGGATTTTGTTCTTTTTTGTACATCTCTTCAGCCATTTTATGTGCAGCTTCAGTCAGTGCTTTTACTTTCTCTTCTATCTGCTCTTTAGTAGCAGACTCATCTTTTAGAGTCTCTTTTAGATCAGTTGCAGCGGCTTCAATTTTGGCTTTCTCTTCAGCTTCTAATTTATCACCCATCTCTTCTACAGATTTTTCAGTTTGAGCAATAAGTGCGTCAGCCTGGTTTCTTAAATCAACCATACCTTTTCTCTCTTCATCAGCAGCTTTATTCTCTTCTGCATCTTGAACCATTTTGTTAATCTCTTCTTCACTTAGACCTGATGAACCAGAGATAGTGATTGATTGAGATTTACCTGTACCTTTATCAGTTGAAGAAACAGTAAGGATACCATTCGCATCGATATCAAAAGTTACTTCAATTTGAGGAACACCACGTGGAGCAGCTGGAATATCACCAAGCTCAAACAGACCTAAAGATTTGTTATCTTTAGCAAACTCACGTTCACCTTGACCTACTGAAATTGATACAGCTGGTTGGTTATCTTCTGCTGTTGAGAAAACTTGAGATTTTTTAACAGGAATTGTAGTTCCTTTTTCAATAATCTTAGTCATAACTCCACCTAGAGTCTCAATACCAAGGCTTAGAGGTGTAACGTCAAGTAAAAGAACATCTTTAACATCTCCACGTAAAACACCACCTTGAATAGCAGCACCTGCAGCAACAACTTCATCAGGGTTAACACCTTTGTTCAGATCTTTTCCACCGAAGTATTTAGAAACAGCTTCTTGAGCAGCTGGAACACGAGTGGAACCACCAACCATGATAATTTCTTTGATATCATTGTTGTCTAAATCAGATTCTTTCATTGCTACTTTGATGTGATCAATAGTCTCATCAACTAAATCAGCAATCATACCTTCAAACTTAGCACGAGTAAGTTTTACAACTAAGTGTTGTGGTCCAGCTTCTGTCATAGTAATAAATGGTAAGTTGATTTCAGTCTCAGTCGCTGAACTTAACTCTTTTTTAGCATTTTCAGCAGAATCTTTTAGACGCTGAAGAGCCATCTTGTCATTTTTAAGTTCAATTCCGTGAGAGTTTTTGAACTCTTCATTTAGAAAGTCAACGATTTTGTTATCAAAGTCATCACCACCCAAGAATGCATTACCATCAGTTGAAAGAACTTCAAATGTACCATCAGAAATCTCTAAAACAGTAACATCAAACGTACCACCACCAAGGTCGTATACAAGTACATTCTCTTCTGATTTAGACTCTAAACCGTAAGCAAGTGCAGAAGCTGTTGGCTCATTAATAATACGTAGAACATTAAGACCAGCAATTGTACCAGCATCTTTAGTCGCTTTACGTTGAGCATCATTGAAGTATGCAGGAACTGTAATAACTGCATCAGTTACAGTAGAACCGATATAAGCTTCAGCGTCCTCTTTTAATTTTGTAAGAATTTTAGCTGAAATCTCTTGAGGAGTATAAATCTTTCCTGCTACATCAACTGCTGCTGAACCATCTTTATCAACGATATTGTAAGTTACTTTATCGTGAGCTTGTTTAGCATTCTCTTCATTCATCATAAGACCCATAATTCTCTTGATTGAAGAGATAGTCTTCTCTGGGTTTGTGATTGCTTGACGTTTTGCTGGATCACCAACAAGAACATCACCTTTATCTGTGAAAGCAACTACTGAAGGAGTTGTATTTTTACCCTCTGCATTTGGGATGATTTTAGCTTCACCACCTTCGTAAACTGCAACACAACTATTTGTAGTACCTAAATCTATTCCGATTACTTTTGACATATTATATTTCCTTTAATTTATTTCATAAATTTAAGGGAACCTTTTCCCTTATTTGTCCGTAAAAGGAACTTATCCCTTTTACTCCGCTTGCGCCGCTAAGGCGACTAAAGTTTTTTACTTATTAATATTTGTTTACGAATTAATTCGCTACGATAACCATTGCTTCACGCAGTGGACGACTTTTATATTTATAACCAGTTTGAAAAGTTTGAACTATCTGTCCAGACTCAACATCTTCACTGTCAACACTTTGAACAGCGTTATGAATGTTAGGGTCAAAAGCTTCATCATGAGATACCATAGTTACACCATGTTTCTCTAAAGATGTAAGGAATTGCTTATGTGTAAGCTCGATACCTTCTTTCAACTTATCAAAAAGTTCTGCCTTATCTGCATCACTATTTACTGAGCTCATTGCACCTTGAAGAGAGTCCATTACAGGAATCATATCTTTTGCAAATTTCTCATTTGAGTACTCTACTGCTGTGTACTTCTCACGTTCAAGTCTTTTTTTGATGTTATCAAAGTCAGCATGAACACGAGCATATTTGTCTTTTAACTCAGCCATCTCAGCCTGTAAAAGATCAAATTCATTCTCAACAGCTTCGGCCTCGGCTTCTGCTTCAGTGAATTCTTGTTCTATATTTTCCTCTAATGTTTCTAGAGATTCTTCTACTTTTTCTTCTTTAGACATAATTGTTTATAGACTCCTTTTCTAAATAGATAACACTATTATACAGATTGAGTGTAACAATGTCAAGTAGTATGTGAGTATTATTTTGCAATTAACTTTAGTCTAGTTATATCAAGTTGTTAATGAATAGAAAATAGAGTATCATTATCTTATTAATAATAGGAGAGAGATATGAAGTATTTAGCGTGGTTTAGTGGGTTTTTTATAACTGTCTTAGTAGCTGTTTATATACTTGCGTTTACATCTTTTGGAAATGGTTTATTACAACCAACAATAGAATCAAAAATTCAAGAACAGACTAAATTAGAGAGTAAATTAACTACTTTTTCTCTTAATATGAGTGAATTTGAAATACTCTTAGAGTTGAGCGAAAGTAATAGTATTACTGTTAAAGGTACATATTCACTCTTCTCTCAAGCTTTTGATATAACTTATTCAGTTGAAATGAAAGCACTTGAAGAACTCAAAAGTTTAACTAATGCAGAGTTAAAAGGTAAACTGTTTACAGATGGAACGATAAGGGGAAACAGTGCTTTTTTAACTGTGGATGGAGTTAGTGATATAGCAAAGAGTGACACAACTTACCATATAGAGTTAACTGAATTTAACCCTACTTCAATTATTGCAAAAGTAAAAAAGGCTAATCTATTATCACTTCTAGAACTTGGTGGTCAAAAACCTTACGCTACTGCAGATATAGACCTAGATATCAATTTAAAAAACATTACTCCGCATGCCTTAGATGGAGATATTTTACTCCAAACGTATAAGGGAAAAATAGATACTAAATTAATGAAGAGTGATTTTGATGTAGTTATTCCAAAAACAGCGTTTAATATGAACTTGGATGCTAAGCTAAAAGGGGATGATGTTGAGTATAAATATATATTAAACTCTAACCTAGCTAAAATTACATCATCTGGAACTGTAACTCCTGCACCTCTTGCACTTGATGTTAAGTACGGACTTAATATTGAAGAGTTAGCAGTTTTAAGGCCAATAACAAATGCAGACGTGAGAGGTGCGTTTAAGTTGAATGGAACTGCTAAAGGAACAAAAGATAACTTGGGAGTAAATGGGAGCAGTGATGTAGCTGGTTCAGATACAGCATTTAATATCATGTTGAAAGATTTTAAACCTGCAACTGTAAAGGCAACTATTAAACATCTAAAACTCCAAAAACTTCTTTACATGGTTAAACAGCCCCATTATACTGATGGAAATTTTTTCTTGAATGTTGATATTAGTGATGCAAAAGCTGATACCCTAAAAGGAACAGTAGTATCTACAGTTGAGAATGGTCTACTTGACTCTGCTTATTTGACTAAAACTTATGAGTTTAAATCCAAAATGCCTCGTACAACATATAATATGAAAACAACTACAAAGCTAAATGGAAATTTTGCAGATACAAAAGTAGATTTCAATTCAAATCTAGCGACACTTGATGTTAAGCAGGCTCGTTTTAATGTGAAAGATAGTTCTATTGTTACTGATTACTTAGTGAATGTAAAAAGCCTTGACAGACTCTTTTTTATATCTCAGAGGCATCTTCGAGGCGGTATATCTCTCAATGGAGAATTTAAGAAGGCAAAAGATTTAGATTTGACTATACACTCAAAAGTAGCTGGTGGAAAAATAGATGCTACACTACATAATGATGATTTTCATGCTGACTTAAAGTCAATCCAAACCTTAGATGCACTCCATATATTAATGTATCCGGAAGTTTTCAAATCATCTTTAGTTGGAACTTTAGATTATAATTTAGCACAAGAGAAGGGTGTTATGAAAGCTGATTTACTAGATGGTAAGTTCACTGAAAACCAGATGTTAAGTCTTATAAAACAATATGCTAAGACAGACCTTTATAAAGAACAATTTAAAGGAAAGGTAACAGCTGATATAAACAAAGAGAATATAGTTGCTTCACTTGATTTAAAATCAAATAAATCATCAATAAGTACGAAAAATACAAAGTTAAACTCTAAAACTAAAAAGATAAACTCAAAGATAGATATTAACGCAAATGGGAATCCTGTTGTAATAAAACTAACAGGAAATGCAGCTTCTCCTAAGATAAAGATTGATGCTAAAGATCTAATCAAAAAAGAAGCAGAAAAAGCTGTTAAAAAAGAGTTAAATAACTTTTTTAAAAAACTATTTTAGACTAGCGTCTGCTAATGTCAAACAAAAAAGTACTTCTTTTTTGTTTTGTTCCATTGTTTGGATTGCTTGAGTGAGAGTTGAGCCTGTAGTAATAATATCATCAACGAGTACTAATTCCTTTGTTTCAAAGTTTTTAAGTTCAAAGTTTCTGGGATTTAAGAGTCTAAACTCTCTACTCTTTCCAGAGTAAGATATTCTATTGTTGGCTCTAAGTTTATTATAAACAGGCTCTATAATTTTACTTTTTAACTCTCTATTTAATATTGCTGTATGTGAGTATCCACTTAAAATATTATCATCAATAGCTACAGAGGTAATACGGTTTTCAAACTCAAAATCTTGAGCAAATTTTTTGAAACTATTTTTTGCAAGTATAGAGTAAATATAAAAACCTAAGTCAGTATGTTTAGTGTGGAGTAGTTTTTTTATCTCAGAGTATTTGTAAAAAGAGATAACTTCGATGTTATTGTAGATTTTTCGTTTATAAATTGAAGGAGCTAAAAAGGTTTCTTGACAAGAGGAGCATATATGAGTGGGAGAAAAGTTCTCACACATCATACATTTCATAATGAGACCGCTTAGTCCATTTTAAGAACGGACATAACGTCTATTTGTCGGTCTCCTTGCAATTGGAACAAGTCCCAATTACAATTCCCCTCACTAAAGCTTTTGCTATTGCAAAGAGAAGCATTTATATACATTATTAATCCATCTTCAGTACAGACATAAATGCTTCTTGAGGAAGCTGTACCTTACCGATAGACTTCATACGTTTTTTACCAGCTTTTTGTTTCTCTAATAGTTTACGTTTACGAGTAATATCACCACCGTAACATTTTGCAGTAACATTTTTACCCATAGATTTTACAGTCTCACGTGCAATAATCTGAGAACCAAGTGAGGCTTGAACAGCTACTTCAAAAAGTTGGCGAGGGATTAACTCTTTCATATTTTTAACTAAAACACGACCACGAGGTAGAGCTTGGTTACGAGGTACTACAACACTTAGTGCATCAACAGCCTCACCAGCTACTTTAATGTCTAGTTTTACAAGGTCACCGACTTTGAAGTCAATTGGCTCATAATCAAATGAAGCGTAACCTTTAGAGATAGACTTGAGTGTATCATAGAAGTCCATAACGATTTCATTCATAGGAATCTCATACTCAAGCATAACTCTATCTTCGTTTAGATATGTCATTTTTGTTTGAGTACCGCGTTTACTTACAAGAAGAGTAATGATGTTCCCAAGATAGTCAGCAGGTGTAATAACTGTTGCTCTTACATAAGGCTCTTCGATTCTATCGATCTTTTGAACTGCTGGAAGTTGTGATGGGTTTTGAACCTCTACCATATCTCCATTTGTTAGATATACATTATAAATAACTGATGGTGCAGATGCAATCAGATCAAGACCAAACTCTCTCTCTAAACGCTCTTTGATAACTTCCATATGAAGCATACCAAGAAAACCAACTCTAAAACCAAAACCAAGTGCCACTGATGTTTCAGGTTCGTAAGAGAGTGAAGAATCATTGAGGCGAAGCTTATCAAGTGCCTCACGTAAGTCTTCAAACTTATCTGTATCTATCGGATAGATTCCGGCAAAAACAAATGGTTTAGCAGGCTCATAAGTTCCAACTGGTTCTGTAGCAGGGTTCTTAACATCAGTAATAGTATCACCAACATTTACAACACTAACCTCTTTGAGGCCAAGAACAACAATACCAATCTCACCACACTCTATAGCATTAGTTTTGATTTTCTTCATAGGATGAGGGTACATTAAATCAAGAACTTGGTGTTCTTCACCATTACTCATTAGTTTAATATTTTGACCTTTTTTAACTTGACCGTCAAATACACGCACAAGTGCAAGTGCACCTAAGTACTGGTCAAACCAAGAGTCATAAATAATCGCTTTTGTTGTCTCTTGCGGATTTCCAACAGGAGCCGGAACTCTATCAACGATAGCATCAATAAGCTCACGTATCCCAACACCAGTTTTAGCACTTACTAAACAAGCATCAGTTGCATCAATACCGATAGAAGTCTCAATCTCTTCAGCAACTCTATCTGGTTCAGCAGCAGGTAAATCTATCTTGTTTATAACTGGAATTAGCTCTAAGTCATTATCAAGTGCAAGGTAAACATTAGCAATTGTTTGCGCTTCAACACCTTGAGCAGCATCAACGATAAGAAGAGCACCATCAGATGAAGCGAGTGATTTACTAACTTCATAAGAGAAATCAACATGGCCCGGAGTATCTATGAGATTAAGGATATAGTGCTCACCATCTTTAACATAGTCGAGTCTAACTGATTGCGCTTTGATAGTAATACCACGCTCTTGCTCAATATCCATAGTGTCCATCATCTGAGTACTCATCTCACGTTCACTGACTGAACCACACTCTTGGATGATTCTATCAGCTAATGTACTCTTACCATGGTCGATATGAGCGATGATAGAGAAATTTCTAATGTTTTTCAAATATTTTCCCTATGTAAAAAGTGAATTAACACTCTCGTTGTGATAAACGCGACGGATTACTTCAGCAAAAAGAGGTGCAACTGTTAATACTTTGATTTTTTTATGTGATTTTGTCTCTAATGTATTTGTGATGATAAGTTCATCTAGCTCACCATGATCTAGGTTCTCATACGCTTTCCCACTGAGTACTCCGTGAGTAGCACAAGCCATAACTGATGTCGCACCTTTGTTCTTAAGTGCAGTCGCTGCTTTTACCATAGTTCCAGCAGTATCAACCATGTCATCAATCATGATTACATCTTTGCCTTCAACATCACCGATGATACCCATTACTTCAGCTTCATTAGCTTTTTCTCTGCGTTTATCAACGATAACCATCTCTAGTCCCATACGTTTTGCAAAGTAACGAGCACGAGCAACACCACCGATATCTGGAGAAGCGATGATAGGATTTTTAAGGTTTTTACTTTTGATATAAGTCTCAAAAGTGATTGAACCATAAAGATTATCAACTGGAATATCAAAGAAACCTTGAATCTGGCCAGCGTGTAAATCAATTGTAATAACTCTATCTATGCCTGCAGTCTCATAAAGGTTTGCTACAAGTTTTGCAGTAATTGGAACACGTGGAGCAGCTTTACGGTCTTGTCTTGCGTATCCATAGTAAGGGACAACAGCAGTAATACTTTGAGCTGATGAACGTTTAAGTGCATCTGTCATTATTAGAAGTTCCATTAGGTTGTCATTTGATGGAGCACCAGTTGACTGAACTATAAATACGTCACGACCACGAACAGATTCGGCAATCTGAACTGAAACTTCACCATCACTAAACTTTTTAGTATCGGCATTTGCTAATGGAACATCTAGAAGTTGACAAACTTCCTGTGCAAACTCTTTACTTGCTGAACCAGCAAAAACTTTATAACCACGCATGGGAATTCCTTATGGAAAGATTAATACCGCGATTATACAAAAAATGTTCTGAGGGGATGTTAAAAGAGAAATTTTATTGGCAGTTTTTACAAGTTCCAGAAAGAATTAAATCGCTTTTTTCTATTTTATAGTTGCTAGCTTGAGCTGCGTTTGAGATAACAGCGTTTAAGTCTAAGTCAATATCCATAATTTCACCACATGAGTCACACACAATATGTGAATGGGTATCTTTTGTTAACTCATATACAGATTTCTCATTTGGAATCTTAACTTCTTGGATGAAAGATGCCTCTAACATAAGGTTTATATTTTTATATATAGTTGCCAGTGATATAGAATTAAACTTTTTTAGCATAACATCATAAAGGTTTTCAATGCTTATGTGACCGTTAGTATAGAGAGCATTAGTAATCTCTAATCTTTGAGGTGTTGCTTTTAAATTGTGTTGACGTAATATTTCAGTATAATTATTCATAATGGTATTATACACTAATGTCCTTTAAAGGATAATAATTATTATTTAAATTTAATAAGACTATAATTTATTAAAGGATAATAATTATCCTTTAAGTTTATTTGGGGTACAATTTTTCCATTAAACATAAGGAGTTTATAATGAGACAGTATGAATCTTACAGATGTAACAAGTGCGGTAATTTAGTAGAAGTTCAAAATGTTGGTGGTGGTGAGTTACACTGCTGTGGTGAAGCGATGGAAATGGTTACTGAAAACCTTACAATGGTGAATCTTATGAAATCATTCGCAGGAGAGTCTCAAGCTAGA
>Ga0209345_10001342_pt1 | contig 29548 bp, 27 predicted proteins | sample Cruoilmetagenom7_FD_187294 | JGI IMG/M metagenome (GOLD analysis project Ga0209345, IMG submission 187294) | Oil polluted marine microbial communities from Coal Oil Point, Santa Barbara, California, USA - Sample 7 (SPAdes) (version 2) | ecosystem: Environmental > Aquatic > Marine > Oil seeps ...
CAGACCGCGCAGGTTTCCAAAGATCGACATGTGGGCAACACCTTGCAAAATACGAATTTGCCCGCGACTCTGAGATACGCAGGCTGCGTCCTTATAGGGGCGGGGTGCGGTGGTTTAAAGGGGGTGTTCGCCACGTTTCGGCGTCTTTGTGCCGCTTGAACTGTCGGGACAGCGGGTCATATTGGCGGATAAGATAGCAGAGGTGACAGAATGAAGAAGATACAAACACTTGGTGTACATCACATAACCATAATGGGCGCCGACCGGCAGACAAGTATCGACTTTTGGGAGGGTCTGCTAGGTATGCCGTTCCTGTTCGATCAGCCTAATCTGGATGATCCGGACGAAGGGCACCTTTATTTCGATCCCGGCGACGGGCGTTTGATCACCATCTTTACAAACGAAGATCGCAAGCCTGTTCACAGTCGCACGCCAACTGATGCTGGCTGCGTGCACCACCTCGCGTTTGAGCTTGATCGCGCGATGTTTGATCAGGCGATTGCGCGCCTTGAAGCCCGCGGCATCGGCAATTCGGGTGTCAAAGACCGCGGATTTATGCATTCGATCTACTTCAAAGATCCTCTTGGTCTGCTGATTGAACTGGCTTGCTATACCTTCATCCCGCCGCGCGGTTCCAGCCACGCCGAAGTGATGTTGGAAGCGCATAAATTGCGTGTTGCCCGTGGCGATAAGGCGATAGATCGCGAGCATTTGGCGGATGCGAGCGTTATGATAGTGGAGCGATCGCAGGGCTCATTGAGCGAGGACCGCGGGGCGAAGAACCCCTACAGATAACGCTGGGGGTTCGGTCGAGGATATAAATCCTATCGCTGATGGCAGGACTGCGTTCAGCGCAGTACTTACGGGTCTTCCGATGACACTTCGCTTGAAGTTCACCATGATCTTTCCAGAAGGTTGAACAATTCCGTGAGTATCGGGCTGTCTTTTCGGCGATCCAAAGTAACAAAGCACAGGCAGGCACCGAAACAGCATCGCACACTGCAAGGCCAAAGGATTGCTTTTGATGCAGCGCAATGGAGTCGCGGCACAAGCTTAGCCCGATACCGGAGCGAACCATTTCTAACATCGAAGCCTCTTGATCGACACATGCAACTACATCCGGTCGGTCGTCCACATCGTCATAAACTTTGGATAATAGGCGATGATGGACAGAGGTTTCGGGAGTTCCAATCCAAGGGAGTGTCGCGAGCGACGACCAGTCAGCGTTTTCAATCTTCTGCTGCCATCCGACCGGACCGATGACGCGGTAGGTGAAATCTGCAAGCTTGATGGCGTGTACGGGATCTTCGCTTTCTGATCCCATCTGCTGTAGATCGTCAGGTCCGCACAAAATTAAAGCCCGCATCAACCCGGCCCCGTTTCAACCAGGCCAGAATATCTCCGCTGACACCATGCGTCAGTTCGGTTTCGATGTCCGGATGCTCTGTTCTCAGGCGGGCCAGCAAGCGGCCCAGCCGGATGAATTCCGGGTCAACAATCGTCCCGATTTTGAGCTTGCCGCTGACCCGACCAGAGCGTTGACGGGCACTGCGGTGAAAATCGGTCATTGCTTCCAGAATGTGTTCGGCCTTTGACAGCACCGCAGCCCCATCATGACTGATTTGTAAGCCGGTCGCTTTACGCGTGAACAACGCTATTCCCGTTTCCTCACCAAGCCGCTTTATCTGATGGCTGATCGCGGGTTGCGTCAGGTTAAGCACTTCTGCCGCGCGTGAAACGCTGCCTTCCCGGGCGACGGTCACAAACGCCAAGATGGTGTTAATGTTTGAAAATCGGTCCATATGAAATTTTCTAATATCGCTGTGTGGCAATTGTCATTAGGTTTTTGGGATGCTGTCGCTCACAGATCGCTGGAATTCGCGTTCCGGGAGGGGACTTTGCCGAAGGATTTGCGTTGCACGCAACCAGAACTGTCCGCTCGGCATCCCGCTCTTTGCGTGATCTAAACTGTAACGACTGATGGATGGGAGCGAAAATGTCCGAAGCTGCAAACAGGTTTGACTATATCGTAATCGGCGGCGGCTCTGCGGGGTGCCTGATGGCAAACCGGCTGAGCGCTGATCCGGAAAACCGTGTGCTTCTTCTGGAAGCAGGTAAGCCGGACACCTATCCATGGTTTCATATTCCCGTCGGTTACCTTTACTGCATTGGCAACCCGCGGGCCGACTGGATGTATAAAACCGAACCTGACAAGGGCCTGAACGGGCGTAGCCTTTTGTACCCGCGCGGCAAGACGTTGGGCGGCTGTTCCTCTATCAACGGCATGATCTACATGCGCGGTCAGGCGCGCGATTATGACAACTGGGCTAAGCTGTCCGGTGAGGAGGCGTGGAACTGGGAAAACTCCCTGTCCGATTTTATGGCCCATGAGAACCACTACAAACTGGATGATGGTGCCGATCCTGTGACAGGCGACAACAGTCGCTTTTCGGACATGCACGGCCATGGCGGCGAATGGCGCATTGAAAAGCAGCGTTTGCGTTGGGATGTGTTGGACAGTTTCGCCGATGCGGCCACAGAAACCGGCATCCAGAGAACCGACGACTTCAACAGCGGTGACAATGCCGGTGTCGGTTACTTCGACGTGAACCAGCGTTCCGGCTGGCGTTGGAATACCTCCAAGGCGTTTTTACGTCCTGCCAAAAAGCGCGAGAACCTGACCATCTGGACCGAAGCGCAGGTTGAAAAACTGACATTCGAAAAGCAGGACGGCGACAAGCTCCGCTGTGTGGGTGCCAAGGTCCACCGTGAAGGTATGCCTGTTACTGTAACCGCCGCGAAAGAAGTTGTGCTGTCAGCAGGTGCCGTGAACTCCCCGCAGATCCTGCAACTTTCCGGCATCGGACCCGCAGCTTTGTTGAAAGAACACGGCATCGACGTGGTCATGGATCAGCCCTTTGTTGGTGAAAACCTGCAAGACCATTTGCAAATCCGCGCAGTGTTCAAGGTCAAGGGCACAAGCACGATGAACATGCTGGCGAACTCTCTGGTGGGCAAGGCAAAGATCGGTCTGGAGTACCTGCTGAAGCGCTCCGGCCCGATGAGCATGTCACCCAGCCAGTTGGGCGCTTTCACACGCTCTGATCCAAGCCGGACACATGCCAATCTGGAATACCACGTGCAGCCCCTCAGCCTTGAGGCTTTTGGCGACGATCTGCACGATTTTCCGGCCATCACAGTCAGCGTCTGCAACTTGAACCCGACCAGCCGTGGGTATGTACGGATTGCATCTGCGGACTTCCGCGATGCGCCGAAGATCACGCCGAACTATCTGGACACAGCGGACGACCGCAAAGTCGCTGCAGACAGCCTGCGTCAGGTGCGCCAGATTATGGCTCAATCTGCGATGCAGCCGTATGAGCCGGAAGAATTCAAGCCGGGTGTCGCATATCAGACCGACGACGAACTGACGCGGCTTGCGGGTGACATCGCCAGCACGATTTTCCATCCTGTTGGAACCGTGAAAATGGGGCGCGACGATGATGAAACTGCTGTTTTGGACCCATATTTGCGGCTGAAGGGTGTCTTGGGGCTGCGCGTGGTGGATGCCTCCGTCATGCCGGAAATCACCAGCGGCAACACCAATTCGCCTACAATCATGATCGCCGAAAAGGCTGCTGGCTGGATTCTGGCCGGTCAGTAGCCGACCGCACCAATCAAAATTTTGACACCTTACAGGATGTCACATGCGTACTTCGTTTTCCAACGTACCGCTTACCCGATGCCGAAGGACTGGGCCTACAAGGTTTCCGCGCTGATGAAAGAGGTCCACGATCCAGTCTATGGTGACATAACCCAGTCCGGCCGCACTCAACCTGTGTTCAACCCTGCAATCGGCGCCCGAAGTCAACGGCGCAGTAGCAGCCGTAAAAACTGCGTGGCCCGGATGGTAAAAAATCCCTGATGATGTCGTTGGTAGGGTCACCCACAGGCTTGAAGTTCTGGAGTTCGCACCAAAACCTTCCGAGCATGTTCCGTCGGCATCGTTGAAGCTGATCAAAGAGACCTGCCGAAGGCGTGTTCAATGTGGTTAGCGGCGATAAGAAAGCCTTGGATGCACTGCTGCACAGCCTCGATGTCAAAGCCATCAGCTTTGTGGGATCGAACCCGATTGCGAAATAGACTCACCAGACCGGTACAGCCAATGGCAAACGCGTTCAGGCGCTAGATGGTGCAAAGTGCCACGCGATTTTCATGCCAGATGCAGATCTGCAAATGAAAGCTAACGCCCTGATGGGCGCGGCTTTTGACCCCGCTGGCGAATGATGCATTGCGATTTCTGTGGCCGTGCTTGTGACAGATGCGTTGATCGAAATTATGGTTCTGAAAATTATCGCGCTGAATGTCACCCCAACAACTGACAAAGCGTCTGAAACGGGTTCACTGGTCACTGAACAACATCTCGCAGAGGTGCGCGGCTATATCGACACGGGTGAATCGGAAGGCGCAAAGGTTGTTAAGAACAGCTGCGCGTTTAATCAGGTTATGCTGGGCCATATAGGCGGATATTTCCTTGGGGGGCACTGTTGGACAATTCACGCCCGGTATGACCGTCGGGCCGTTTCCCGCAGGTTTGAAACCTCAAAGTCCGAATTCACCCACTTGGCTTTGCGCAAGAAACCTACAGCGCTCCTCATAGGTGTCGTGCAAGGACAGGGCGAAGTGCAATTTAATATAGGCCATTTCCGGTGTCGTATCGCGGCCGTCTACCACATTGTTGTCTCTCATAACCTGACCTGCGGCATAGGTGCCCAGTTTCATTCCGCCTTCGGGGCACTGGCTGACAGCGATGATTGGAATTTGCCGGTCGCGTGCGCGGCAAAGTGCGGCGCGCATCTCTGGCGTGTCGGGCGCGGTTCCGGACCCATAGCATCGCAACACCAGCCCGTCGCAGTGTTCGATGGAAAAAGCCAGAACATCCGTGAATGGCCCCGGCGTGACTGAGAAAATGCCGACCTTCTGCGGAGACAGAACATTCAGACCTGCGCGATCGGCGTCAATTAACGGGGCAGCCGTGCTTGTCTCGGCCTCAAATGCGTCAAATGCGCTGGAATGGGATTTCCGTACGCGGGCACCATGCAAGAGCCGTCCTGCAAATTGAACCCAAACCCCGGGTTCGCCGGTGCCAGCGGCGTTCAGCGCGCCGCGCAGGTTGTCCAGACCATCGTTGCCTTCCACCGTCAGGGGCAACATTGAACCAGTGACGATCACCGGCTTGTCCAAACCCGGAAGCGCCAGACAAAGCGCCCCTGCCGTGTAGGCCAGCGTATCCGTGCCGTGGGTAACAACAACCGCGTCACAGGTGGCATGGGCATCATTGATACAACGTGCGATTCTGATCCAGTCAGCGGGTGTTGCTTGGGCGCTGTCGATCAACGGTTCAAGCGCGTGGATGGAAACGCTTGCCGCAATCTCTCCCGAAGCAGTCAGGCCTTGCACCGCATCCTCCAAGACGCCCGCCTTCGGGGCAAATCCATCTTTCGTTTCGATCATCCCGATCGTGCCGCCCGTATGGATCAGAAGTATGCGCATAGTGGTTCTCCGTGCTGTGGTTTTACAGCAAATGCTTAGGTATCCTTGCCTATCTGTCCTCAACCGCGCGCGCAATGCAGGCGCGACCAAGCGATGAAGAGCCGAGATGCTTCAAATTCTGACTTTGGATTGCCCGGATCAACTGAACATGATTTGAAAGCCCCGACACGGACGGTATCAAAGAAAAGGAAGCTCAATGACATTTTCAATTGGCATCGGCCCGAATATTCGAAAATCAGCTTACTTTGATGCAACTGTGCGCGACGGTGTTCAAAGTTTCTCAGTCTACAATCACATGTATATACCGGCTCACTTTGGTGATCCTGAGGCTGAATACGACCGCCTGCTGAACGGTGTCGCAATGTGGGACGTTGCTGCGCAGCGACAGGTTCAGCTCGCCGGACCAGATGCGGGACGGCTTGCGCAATATCTGACGCCGCGCAACTTGGCCAAGACCAAGATTGGACAAGGTCGATATGTACCACTGTGCGATCATGACGGCTGGCTGATCAATGATCCGGTGCTTCTGAAGTTGGCCGATGATCGCTATTGGCTGTCGGTGGCAGATAGTGACATCCACCTTTGGGCCGCCGCGCTGGGCCGTGAAAAAGGATGGGACGTTGAGATCACCGAGCCCGATGTCTCCCCTCTTGCGATACAGGGTCCGAAAGCGGTGGATGTGGTAGCCAAGCTATTTGACGACAAGGTGTACTCGTTTCGGTATTTCGGGTTTGAAGAAATCACTCTGGACGGTATTCCGCTGGTACTGGCCAGATCAGGGTGGTCCAAACAGGGCGGGTTTGAACTTTACCTTCAGGATCAGACCCGCGGCACCGAGCTTTGGGATAAAGTGAAGGACGCCGGTGCGGAATTCGATATTGGCCCAGGCGCGCCGAACGATTTGGAGCGTCTGGAAAGCGGGCTTATTTCTTATGGTGCAGATATGCGCTGGCAGACCTACCGCACAACGCCGTTTGAGATGGGGTTTGGCGCTTTGGTTGATCTCAAGTCTGAGATTGATTTCGTCGGGCGGGCGGCGTTGATGCGCCTTGCGGCCACCGCACCCAAACGCCGCCGTGTGGGGGTGGTCATTGATGGAAATCCACCATTGGTGGGGCATCCGGTTCCCTTATTGCATAATGGAATAGAGGCTGGATTCGTCAGTGAATGGGCGTTCTCAAAGAGGGTGGGCAAAACTGTTGCTGTCGGGATCATTCAAGCCGATTTGCCTATAAGCTCGGACCAGCTGACCATCAAGATCGACGAAAAGGAATACGCCGCGCAAGAGCATGAAATTCCTTTTGTGGCCTAGTCCGGAGCTGAGCCGACCAAGTGGCCGCTCCGTAGACGGTGATCGTCAATGCCCCGAAACTGCTGCGTACAGGCCAAATAGGCCGACCGCTACAAGGCTAAGCGCCCAGACAACGTCCAGATTGAACCATGTCTTTGACAGAAACTTCAAGCCCAGCCAGAAATAGATAATGACTGCAACCACTGCGCCCGCCAGCGTCATCGAGAAAGTGTGAACAGCAGCCACCAGAAACGCGGTTGTTATGTTGTTGCTCATCAACGTTTGCGCGGCAAAATGGCCTGTTTCTTCAGGGCTAATACCGCAAATGCCGAGGTAAATAGGCACCAGCATCAGCCCCGCACCGTGTGCCATGGCAGCCAAAAAAGACCACAGGGCCAGTCGCGCGGGATGAACCCGCGCCAGAAATTTCGGGTGCCGACGGTTGATAAGCAGGTACGCCCCCATGGCAATGACCAAAAGGCCGGCCACAACCCGAATTTCGACCTCCCACTGGACCAGAAAGATCATCAGGGAAAACGGTACAAGGATACCTATCATGGCCAGAAAATGACCCATGGCCAGCATTGCCAGCGCCTTGGGCATGGCAGAGTGACGCCGCTCCATGAGTGCAGCAGAAACCGCTAGCGGCCAGCCCATGCCGGGATTCACACCATGATACATGCCGGAAAATATGACAGCCCACCAAAGGGCTGTCATCGATGATGCGTCACTCATGCATTAGACAGACGGGTAGCAGAAACTGTCGGTAGAGCAGTCGCCGCCCTCAAGTCTGATTTGGTGACTGCGCAGACCTTCAGGAAACTCGACATAGAAATCCTTGTCGAGTTCGAGCCCCCCGTTTTCATCGACCCTCGCCATGACCATCTGGCCACCTTCGCCATCGGGATAAAACTGATCATCCCAAGTCGAGTAAAGCGAGTTGGTCCAGTAGACACGTTTACCGTCGCGGCTGATTTCAACCATCTGCGGACCAAATGCAAAAGGCTTGCCGTTGGGGTGATCTGTGCCACGTGCTATGCCTCCCAGTTCGACCTTGCCGGTCAGTTTCGGGTTCATCGGGTCCGTCACATCATACTGGTGCATCTCGCCCAAGCCCCAGCACGCGACGTATAGATATTTGTCATCAAGGCTTAGGTCGATGTCGGTGACCAGTGGTGGCACTGCCTCAAACCCTTGCAGAAGTGGCGGCAGGTTTTCTGCCTTTTCGGGGCGCGGATCAATGGTGATCGTCTTCTTGGATTGCCATTTGCCATCGTCGTCCCGCCACCATGTAAAGATCGCACCTTGCAAGTTGGACGTATCCACAACCACGCCGCAGAACCCGTATGACTTGGTCGGGTCATGCGCAGGCCGGATTTCTAGCGCCATCTGGTGGTTCTCGCCCAGATCCATGGTCTGGATGTTCTTGCGGGCACGCAGATCCCAGAAGTGGATCGAATGACCGTATTTGTTGCTTAGAAGATCTTCGGCAACGATGCCGTTTTCGAACTGGGGCGGCAGACCCCATTCCGAACTGACCATGTAGTCCTGCGGCAGGTTCCACCAAAAGTCATAGTGCTTGTCCTGTTTGCCACGGTCCATTTCATATTGGCCGATGATCTCGAATGTTTCGCAATCCATGATAAAGATGCCCGGAGGGCCATCCGTGCCATCTTTGCCACCGCCACCAAGACACGACACATAGATGCCTTCGGGTCCGCAATGTATTGTGTGCGGACGCGAATAACCCGTCTTCGCGAATAGTTCTTCCGGTTCAATCGTTTTGTGAATCTTTGCCTTCAGGGGCTCTTTGACGTCAATCACGTAGATGCGCGATGACCGGATGCCCGGCACGATCAGGTAGCGACGTTCCAGAAATGCGTGACCGGTTAAGGGCGAAAGGGAAGACGAACAGGCGTTCCAGCCAAAGTGGTGAAATTCGTCGCCCTTATTCGGCACGATCACCTGATGCACGATCTGGCCATAGGTGTCGGAATCCGGTTTCAGATCGATCACCGCGATGCCGTCCGACTGCGATCCGTCGGGGCTGAGCATGACAGTAAACGCATAGTTTTCCACCGGTGCTTCCATGGCAAGTTTCGGGGACGCGTGAAATGTTGGATCAGGTCGTAAGTTCATCTTATCCTCCCAGATTGGTGTGCGCCTTTGGCGCGGTTTTAACGGGTGCTGCAAAACCGACCCGTAATTCAGAGGCCTCCTCAAACCTCATCGACGTTACATAATTGAATTTCTCCGCCGGTTTTCTGCGGTAGTTCGCCCCGTTTTTTGATCGTGATTGGCAAAGCGACGCTGAAAAATATCTGCCCAAACCATAGCGATGCGAAATAGATGTTTACCAATTACGAATGCCATGCCGCTCGCGCACAGATCCATTGTTTTTTGAATTCCACCAGTGGAAATGGGCCTGCCAGTCACGGCGACATTATCCAGTTTCCTTATCCAGTGGTGTAGATGCATATCGGCAGAAACTCTCACTTGGTGAGGCTGTGGTATCGAATGATGAGAGTATTTTGAGTCAAATCAAGCAATTTCCTACGCAGGAAAATAGCGGCGCAGGGATGCAGTTGCAGCAATAGCGGCGGGAAAACCGTGCGCTGGTGCGGAGGTCAACTCCGCAAAACTAAAGGCTAGCGGTCTGCTGATTGAGCTATGTGTCACAAGAATGAGGCGATCCGCCCCTGTGATGGACCAGAGGTATTTTTCCGCAAGCCTCAATCAGAGAAACGGCAGCGTGCAAAGCGTGACCTTATCCCCTGACAGGCGTTTGATGTCGGCATATGGGGTGGCCATGGGGCAATCTGATAAGAAGCTGAATCTGCATTTTCAACGAGGCCTTCTTATCGGGGCGACATCTTTCGCTGTATTCCGGACGGGTGAACACACGCGCAAACACACGAGAACCGGCCGAGGGATGCAGGTTCGAGGCCGGAAGTATATCCGGCCTCGCCGTTATTTAATTGGCGTCTTTATAATTGATCTCGCGCTTGTCTGTGCCGCCTTTTTCGCGGCGGACCAGCAGGCGGTTAAGCGCGTGGATATAGGCGCGCGCCGAGGCGACGACGGTGTCGGTATCAGCGGACTGACCTGTCACGATGCGGCCGTCTTCCTCCATGCGGACCGACACGGTAGCCTGCGCGTCAGTGCCTTCGGTAACAGCGGCCACCTGATAAAGCTGCAAACGGGCAGAGTGCGGGACGAGCGCCTTGATGCATTTGAATGAGGCATCGACAGGACCATCGCCGGTTTGTTCCGTACTTTGTTCCGCATCGTCGATGATCAGGGTCATCTTGGCCACATTGGGGCCTTCGGTGCCGCAAACCACATGCATCGATTTCAGCTTGATCCGGTCGGCCTCGGGGTCGGAGGCGACACGCATCAGCGCAATCAGGTCTTCGTCATAGATTTCCTTCTTGCGGTCAGCCAGTTCCTTGAACCGTACAAACACGTCCTTAAGCTGGTTATCCCCCAACTCATACCCGAGGTTTTCCAACTTGGACCGCAGTGCCGCGCGCCCGGAGTGTTTGCCCATGACGATGTTCGTCTCGGTCAGGCCTACATCTTCGGGCCGCATGATTTCGAAGGTCTCTGCGTTCTTAAGCATACCATCCTGATGGATGCCGCTTTCATGCGCAAAAGCGTTCTTGCCGACGATGGCCTTGTTGAATTGCACAGCAAACCCGCTGACAGAGGCAACGCGGCGCGAGATGTTCATGATCTTCGTGCTGTCGACGCGCGTTTGGTAGGGCATGATGTCATTGCGCACTTTCAGCGCCATCACGACCTCTTCAAGTGCGGTATTGCCCGCACGTTCGCCAAGACCGTTGATGGTGCATTCGATCTGCCGCGCACCAGCTTCGACCGCGGCCAATGAGTTGGCCGTCGCCATGCCCAGATCGTTGTGGCAGTGGGTCGCAAAGATGATTTCATCCGCGCCGGGTACACGCTCCAGAAGTGTGCGGATCAGCTCTGCGCTTTCGCGCGGGGCAGTGTAGCCAACTGTGTCAGGAATGTTGATCGTGGTGGCACCGGCCTTGATCGCAATCTCGACCACACGACAGAGGTAATCGATCTCTGTACGGGTGGCATCCATGGGTGACCATTGCACGTTTTCACACAGATTACGCGCATGAGATACCGTTTCATGGATGCGGTCGGCCATCTGGTCCATGTCAAGATTGGGGATCGCACGATGCAAAGGTGAAGTTCCGATAAACGTGTGAATCCGCGGGTTGACCGCGTGCTTGACCGCCTCCCAGCAGCGATCAATGTCGCCGAACTGCGCACGGGCCAGCCCGCAAATCTGGGCAGTCTTGGCTTGCTTGGCGATTTCGGAAACGGCGGCAAAATCACCCTCTGATGCGATGGGGAAGCCTGCCTCGATAATATCGACGCCCATTTCGTCCAGAAGCTGGGCGATCTCCAGCTTTTCGGCATGGGTCATGGTTGCGCCTGGAGACTGCTCACCGTCGCGCAATGTCGTGTCAAAGATCAAGACGCGGTCTTGTTTGCTAGTGGTCATTGGATTGTCTTTCTGTTGTCTGCTGAAGCTTTTCTTGGCGCGCGACACATCCCTCTGAGCGGGCGCGCCGGAGGGCACGCTCAGAGGCGGGCTAGCAGCTGGGCACGCAGCGATGGCGCAGTCGGGTGCGCGGAAAATGGGCTATGTGCATCGTTTTTCATGAGCATAGTTATAACGCCGCTTTTCCAGATGGGAAGGGGGGTAATTATGTCTTTCTTGCCCTAGCGTCGGTCGGCTGGAATCACAGGCAAATCTGGCGAAAGCTGCTGTTGAACTGCGTCGGTTGCGTGCTATCTGGCCGTTGATGAAAAGAGTATTGATCATCGGCGCGTCGGGCGGAATAGGCTCAGCGCTTTGCACTGATTTGAAGGCGCAAGGAGCAGAGGTTGTGGGGTTGTCACGCTCTGTCGACGGGTTTGACATCACCGATGAAGCAAGCGTTGAAGTGCATTTGGCAAAACTGGACGGGCCGTTTGACGGGCTAATCGTGGCCAGTGGCGCGCTGGAGATTGACGGCGCAGTGCCAGAGAAAACCATCAAATCAGTGCGCGCGCAGTCCATGGCAGACCAGTTTGCGGTGAACGCCATTGGACCTGCCCTTGTTTTACGCCACGCGGCACGGCTTTTGCCGCGTGAAGGCCGCAGCGTTTGTGCGGTGCTAACTGCGAGGGTCGGCTCCATCGGAGATAACCGGATCGGCGGTTGGACCAGCTACCGCGCGGCGAAGGCTGCAGCCAACCAGATCGTGCATACCACTGCTATCGAGTTGGCGCGCACCCACCCTGAACTGGTTTGTGTGGCACTGCATCCCGGTACGGTTGAGACGCCATTCACGCAGAAATACCTCGGCAGGCATCCTGTTGTGCCCGCCGACGAGGCTGCGCAAAACCTGGTGCGTGTTCTGACGGGTTTGACGGTTGATCAGACTGGTGGCTTTTTCGATTGGGCAGGAAAAGAGGTGGCATGGTGAGCCGACTTGTTTTGGTTTTGGGGGATCAGCTTTCGGAAGGCCTGAGCGCATTGCGCGAAGCGGATTGCGCAACTGATACTATTGTGATGGCCGAGGTTGTCGAAGAGGCGACCTATGTGCGCCACCACCCCAAGAAGATCGCGTTGATTTTCACTGCCATGCGCAAGTTTGCCGCCATGCTTGAAGACGCAGGGTGGACCGTCGCCTACAGCCAGTTGGATGATACCGACAACGCAGGCTCAATCGTAGGAGAGCTTTTGCGGCGGGCCGAACAGACCGGCGCCAAAGAGGTCATCTGCACAGAGCCGGGAGAGTGGCGGCTGATCAACAAGCTGACGCATGCGCCGATCAAAACACGCATCCTGCCTGACGATCGCTTCCTTGCTTCTCATGCTGAATTTGAGGCTTGGGCCGAGGGCCGCAAAGCGCTGCGGATGGAGTATTTCTACCGCGATATGCGTCGCAAGACCGGTCTGTTGATGGAGGGCGATGAGCCCGCAGGCGGACAGTGGAATTTCGATCACGACAATCGCAAGCCCGCCCCCGGTGATGTTGCCCCCGAAGGACCGTTGAGGTTTGAACCTGATAATATCACGGGCGATGTTATGGCGTTGGTTGAAGCGCAGTTCGACGATCACTTCGGAGAGCTTCGGCCTTTCTGGTTTGCCACTACACGCGCGCAGGCGTTGGAAGCGTTGGACCACTTCATCACTCATTCCCTGCCGCGTTTTGGTGATTTTCAGGACGCCATGCTGCGCGGTGAAGAGTTCATGTTTCACGCAATTCTTTCCCCTTACCTCAACATAGGGCTGTTGGGTCCCCTAGAGATTTGTAAGGCAGCGGAAGCGGCCTACAAACGCGGCGATGCACCAATCAATGCCGTCGAAGGGTTTATCCGCCAGATCATCGGCTGGCGGGAATACGTGCGAGGTATCTATTTCCTTGAAGGCCCCGAATACGCCCAGCGCAACGCGCTAAACCAAAAGCGGGATTTGCCGAGCGTCTACTGGGGTGGGAAGACTGATATGGCTTGCATGGCGGCTGCGGTGGATCAAACTGCAAAAGAAGCCTATGCCCACCACATCCAGCGTCTTATGGTGACAGGTAATTTTGCACTGCTAGCGGGGATTGATCCGACGCAGGTCGCGGACTGGTACCTAGAGGTCTACGCAGACGCCTTTGAATGGGTCGAAGCACCCAATGTTGTAGGGATGAGCCAGTTCGCCGACGGCGGCGTGATTGCCTCGAAACCCTACGTATCCTCAGGGGCCTACATCAACCGGATGTCGGACTATTGCAAAGGTTGCGCTTATAAAGTGAGCCAGAAAACCGGCGAAGGGGCGTGCCCCTTTAATACGCTTTACTGGCACTTTCTGGATCGTCACCGTGATCGGTTTTCAGGCAATCCACGCATGGGAAACATGTACCGCACGTGGGATCGCATGGACGAGGATAAGCGCAAAACCGTGCTTGCTGACGCGGAGGCTGTTCTGGCAAAACTTGACGCGGCCGAGGTTGTTTGACGCAAGACGGCATTCCATCGAAAAGCTTCGACAGAAGACGCGGGATCACGGCGGCTCGTTTATCCACGGTGTCCGTTTAAGGTGAAGCGGTTTGGAATATGTGTGAAAGCGTCTCTGCAGCGGTGAACTGATCGTAAATGTATGCACAAAGTTCAGATGGATACCCGAAAGATTAACAATGACCTCACAAGCTACCGTTCCGTTCATCAGAAATTGATATCCCTCTAGCCATGCAAGGCTTTGCTGTCGTCAGGTGCTTCGTCACGTTCGAACATGCCGTAGTCACGCAAGACGTGTGCCACGCGCAGTCGGTAGTCGCTAAACATCACCTCCCGCCCTGCCTTTTGCGCGCCCCGGTGTCGGGTCAGGCGCCTCCATTCGTTCAATGCCTCCTCGTCGCGAAAAAAGGATAGGGAAAGCAGCTTTTCGGGATTGGTGATACTTTGAAACCGTTCGACTGAGATAAAGCCGTCTATCTGCTCGACCAGCGGCCGCATCTCTGCCGCCATGGCAAGGTAGGCCTCCTTTTTATCTGCGTGCGGCATGACTTCGAAGATGACTGCGATCATTGGCTTTCTCCATGAGGGGCTGAGGCGAGGGTGAGGAATGTGCGGTCTTCGCGCAATAGGAACTTTTCAGATTGTGCGAAGGCATAGTTTTCGCGACCCAGTGGATCGTCTGCAAGGCGGGATCGGTAGGTCTCATATGCCGCAAGCGAGGGGATATTGTAGATGCCGTAGGCGAGCGTCGAAGACCCTTCATGCGGGGCGTAGTATCCCACAAGATCAGCACCGCATCGAGGGATGGCCTGACCCCAGTTGCGGGCATAGCGTTGGAATTGTTCTTTCTTGGTCGGGTCAATGTGGTAGCGGATGATGCAGGTGAGCATTGGAGTTCCTTTCTGTTTCTGCCCTTGTCTAGCGCATTGATTGGCGTGAATGCTTCGTCTACGGTCGAAGTATGAAAGAAGGTCCAGACATAGCCCGTATTGCTGCGCTGATTGGTGATCCGGCGCGCGCAAATATTCTAAGCGCGCTCATGAGCGGGAAAGCTTTGACCGCAACCGAGCTTGCGAATGAGGCTGGTGTCACGGTTCAAACCGCAAGCGCCCATCTGGCCAAGCTTGAGGCGGGCGGGCTGACTTCGGTGCGCAAAGCCGGAAGGCACCGCTATGTGTCGCTAAGCGGGCCAGAGGTAGCGGCGGTTCTGGAGGCGCTTATGGGGCTGGCCGCAGGGCAAGGGCATTTACGCACATATACGGGTCCACGCGATGTGGCACTGCGTGAAGCGCGGGTATGTTACAATCACTTGGCCGGCGCGCGGGGCATCGCAATGTACGATTCCATGACGGTGCAGGGCTATCTGACCGAACAAAATGACACAGTCGTATTGAGCGCCTCGGGCGCAAAATTTGTGACTGCGTTTGGCGTAGATCTGGCCGCGTTGGAACGGGCCCGCGCGCCGGTTTGTCGGACCTGTCTGGACTGGAGCGCGCGGCGGACCCATTTGGCCGGTGGGCTGGGGCGTGCAATGTTGGTGCGGATGGAGGCGCTTGGTTGGGCCGCGCGCGAAAGCGGCAGCCGCGTTGTCCGGTTCACGCGCCAAGGTAGCGTGGCGTTTGAGGCGCAGTTCGCCATTAATGCGTAAAAGGCTGTCTTGTTCGCGGCGCTTGCTTCTGTAACGCTCTGGCTAAATCACAGAAAGAGCAGAAGTCACAATGTCAGTTACCCCTCCCGATTTTCCTTGGTCCCCCGCGATGAATGCCTACGGGTTCTACTGTATTCCGGGCACATTCAGGAAACGCGAGGTTTCACAGATTCTGTTGAAGGGTGAAGTGAACGAGCCACGCACGCTGAGCTTGATCCAGCAGTTTGCAGGAAACGGCGATATCGTGAGTGGTGGCGCATTTGTAGGTGATTTCCTGCCGTTTATGTCCCGAACGTTAAAGCGCGGTGCCTACGTCCATTCGTTTGAACCGAACCCGACCGGGTTTGCTGCAGCGAGTATGACGCTTGCGCTTAACGATGTCAGGAACGTCAAGCTTTCACCTGTTGCTGTCGGGAAGGAGGCGGCAGTATTGCCACTGCTAATTTCGACGGCAGAAGGCAAGGAAATGGGTGGGTCGTCCAAAATCGTGGAAGAGGCAAAAGAGGGCCGTACGATTGATGTCGATATCGTGCGGATTGATGATCTGGTGCCTGACTCCCGTAAAGTCAGTGTGCTTCAGTTGGACATCGAAGGGCACGAAGGCCTCGCCTTGGAAGGCGCGCCACAGACGCTTGCCAATGGACATCCGCTGGTGGTGCTGGAAACCTTGGCCGCCCAAGACCCGCGTGAAATTGAGGCGAAGCTTCGAGAACTCTGTCCTGCTGCCGAATACACCTTGATGGGCATGATGGAGCGTAACGCGTTCTACAAACCGCTCAAGGCGCGCAGCTGATTTCTAGCTTAGTCGCTTGATGGGGTTTCGGGCGCTGTTTCTACCGGCTCTGTAACCGCAGGCTCGGTCAGTGCTCCGTTGTCCCAATCGCCTGAAGCTTGCTCGCCCGTGGCGTAGCGCATGGTGCCTTGCCCCTGACGTTTGCCGTCCTTGAACATGCCGACATACACATCGCCATTTGCGTAAGTGGCGGTGCCTTGTCCTTCGATCTCTCCGTTGGCCCATTCCCCTTCGTAGACGAAGCCGCTGGCCATCGTGATCTTGCCCGTGCCTGCGCGGCGACCGTCAAGGAATTGCCCTTCATAGACAGTGCCGTCGGGGTAGGTAGCCGTGCCTGTGCCGTGGCGCAGCCCGTCTTTCCACATGCCCACATAAGTGCGGCCATCGCCGTAGGTGAGCGTCCCTTGACCCTCATTGCGGGCATTTACGAACCCGCCCTCGTATATCATGCCATTGGGATAGGTCGCGCGGCCTTTGCCTTCTATCACGCCGGCGACCCATTCACCTTCATAGGTTGAGCCGTCAGGGTAGGTGATTTTGCCCGGCCCCTCAGCGAGGTTGTCGATAAATGTGCCGGTCTGGACGGAGCCGTCAGGGTAGGTCACGGTGCCAGCTCCTTCGGCGCGGCCTTCGACCCATTGTCCTTCGTATGTATAGCCGTCAGAGCCTTTGAACGTGCCTGTGCCGTGGCGTTGGTCGTTCAGGTATTCGCCAACATAGGTGTCACCTGACGCTGTCGTGGACGAGCCTGTCCCCTCGCGGCGACCTTCAACCAGATCGCCTTCGTAGATGTCACCATTGGCTTGTACGATCTTGCCTTTGCCATTGAGCTGTCCGTTGGCCCAAGTGCCCTCCAGCGTGAAACCTTCGGGGTGGGTCAGTTTGCCGGTGCCAGAGCGCGCACCATTGACGACGGTCCCTTCATAGATCGCGCCATCCGCGTCTTTGATAACAGCTTGACCTGTGGCCTGACCGTCAACCCAGTCGCCTTTGTATTCATAGCCAGCGGGCGTAACCAAAACGCCCTTGCCGTGCCGTTTACCGTTGCGAAAGCCACCTTCGTACCGTTCGCCGCTGGCATGGATTGCAATACCCTGGCCCGCGATAGTACCGGCCTGCCATTCACCCTCATAGGTGCCACCGTCTGCCATAGTGATCTTGCCAATGCCCTCGGGTTTCCCCTTGGAGAAGTCCCCTTCGTAGATCGATCCGTTGGGGAAGCGGGCGATGCCCTTGCCTTTGATCTCTCCCTCTGCCCACTGTCCCGAATACTCGTACCCGTTGGGCAGGGTGTAAGTGCCAGTGCCATGTTGCAGGCCATCCTTGAAGGTGCCTTCATAAACGCCGCCGTCATCGTATTGCTTGCTGAGCACTTGCGTGTTTTGCGCCCATGCAGGCGCAAGGGTCAAAGGTGTCAGGGCGGCGGCGAGCAGCAGGGTGCGCAGTGTCATGGTGGTCCTGTCATCTGGGTCGGGCATCGCGTGCCCGTCTGGTCAGGAGCAGACTAATGATGCAGGTCCAAAGGGGCAACGTCCTTTTGCGGCATCGGCCAATGTGGGCTTTCCCTAGACGCCTGATCTGCTACATCAGGCGAAGTAAACGAGAGGGATACCCATGGCAGAGCGGTTTCGCATTACATTGGCGCAGCTGAACCCGACGGTTGGCGATCTGGCAGGCAGCGCCGCCCAAGCGCACGCAGCATGGGTCGAAGGCCGCGATGCCGGCGCTGATCTGGTCGCGCTGCCCGAGATGTTTATCGCGGGCTACAACGCACAGGATCTGGTTATGAAGCCAGCGTTCCAGCTGGACGTGATGACGCATATCGAGGCTTTGGCAGCGAAATGCGCGGATGGTCCGGCCTTGGCGATTGGCGCGCCGCTGGCGGAAGGTGCCGAGCTGTTCAATGCCTATCTGATCCTCAAAGGCGGCAAAATCGTCTCGCGTGTGCTCAAGCACCATCTGCCCAATGAGACAGTCTTTGACGAAGTCCGTATCTTTGACAGCGGGCCATTGGGCGGTCCCTATTCAGTCGGCAATACCCGCATTGGCAGCCCGATTTGCGAAGACGCGTGGCACGAAGATGTTGCCGAGACATTGGCCGAGACGGGTGCAGAATTTCTGTTGGTGCCCAACGGCTCCCCTTATTACCGAGGCAAATTCGATACGCGGGTGAGCCATATGGTTTCACGTGTCGTCGAGACGGGGCTGCCGCTGATCTACCTGAATATGGTTGGTGGTCAGGACGACCAGATTTTTGACGGCGCCAGCTTTGGCCTGAACCCCGGTGGCAAGCTGGCCTTCCAGATGCCTGCGTTTGACGCACTTACACAGCATGTGGACCTTGAGCGTGGGCCGGATGGCTGGCGTATCATTGAGGGCGAAAAAGCCGTTCACGCAGACCCTTACGCGCAAGATTACCGCGTGATGGTACAGGGTTTGCGGGATTACATGCGCAAGACCGGGTTCAAAAAGGTTCTGTTGGGTATGTCCGGTGGTGTCGATTCGGCGCTGGTGGCGACGATTGCGGTTGATGCGCTGGGCCCCGAGAATGTGCGCTGTGTTATGCTCCCGTCCGAATATACCTCTGCTGCGTCCCTCAAGGATGCAGAGGATTGCGCACAGGCGCTGGGCGCGCGGTATGACTATGTTCCGATTAAGGAGGGGCGCGATGCGATTACGCAAACGCTGGCACCGATGTTCGAAGGGACCAAGCCTGATTTGACCGAAGAAAACATCCAGAGCCGCTTGCGCGGTTTGCTGTTGATGGCGCTATCCAACAAATTTGGCGAGATGCTGCTGACCACTGGCAACAAATCCGAAGTAGCCGTCGGATATGCCACGATCTACGGCGACATGGCGGGTGGTTATAACCCGATCAAAGACCTTTATAAAATGCGCGTGTTCGAGACATGCCGCTGGCGTAACGCCAACCACGCCGCGTGGATGATGGGCCCAGAAGGCCGCGTGATCCCAGAGAACATTATTACAAAAGCGCCATCGGCCGAGTTGCGCGAAGACCAGAAAGACAGTGACAGCCTGCCTGACTATCCCGAACTGGACGCTATGTTGGAAATTCTAGTGGACCGTGACGGCTCCATTGCTGATTGCGTCGCCGCAGGTTTCGAACGTGATGTGGCCAAGAAGGTCGAGCATCTTGTCTATATTTCCGAATACAAGCGCTTTCAGTCCGCGCCGGGGCCGCGCCTGACAAAAGGTGCTTTCTGGCTGGACCGCCGCTATCCAATCGCAAACCGCTGGCGCGATCCGTCCTGAAACGAATAGAGCGGGTGCAGGCGTGCTGAGGCATGGGCTGTTATCGACGCGGCAACCTGCACCCCACAAAGACTTGAGTTGTGCATTTCGGTTGAACACGTAAGCGTTGCACTGGCGGCAACCTTGGAGACGTTGATGCGGTATTTATTTTTTGTGCTGGCGCTGTTTATGGCGCCAATGGCGCAGGCCTGCGGCGCGGACAGTGATTGCCTGCTGGGGGACCGCGTCTATCGGATATCTCTGCCAGCGGGGCAGAGCGGCCCGGTTGGTGCAATAGTCTGGGCGCATGGGTACCGGGGCTCTGCGGCAGGCGTTATGCGTAACATGAGCCTGCGACGGATGGTTCATTCAAAGGGGTTAGCGCTCATTGCTGTTCAGGGTGTGGGGGGCAGCTGGGATTTGCCAAATGGCCCGCGTACGCCTGATAGCACCGGCGCGGCAGAATTTGCGTATTTTGAAGCAGTGATCGCAGACGTTCAGACGCAATTTGACATTGATGCTGCGCGGCTGGTGTCGAGCGGTTTCAGCGCGGGGGGCATGATGGTCTGGAATCTTGCCTGTGCGCGCCCTGAAACCTTTGTCGGGTTCATTCCTTTTTCGGGCACCTTCTGGCTGACCCCTCCCGATAACTGTGTAACCCCTGCTGCAAGTTTGGTGCATATCCACGGCGACCGCGACACGACCGTGCCGCTGGAAGGACGAGAGATTGGGCCGACCCGTCAGGGCAAGGTTTCAGATGCGCTGCGGATGTATGCAGACTTGGGGGCGTTCGGACCCGCACGCGATGTGGACACGGATATGTTGCGCTGTTCACAGCGCGAAAACTCGGCCGCAAAAATACTGGAGTTCTGCCTGTTCGAGGGAGGGCATTCGTTCCGAACCGAGTACCTTGAGTATGGGTTGGAACGTTTGGCTGCCGCCGGAAAGCTTTAGCAGACATACGTCTGTGCCGATCCCTGCTCAGAACAAATGTGCGCGATGCGCAGTCAACTGGACAAACGGGTGCCGCTGTGCCAGCAAGCGCGACAACAGGAGGCATCTATGTCTGATAAAACCATTACACGTTTCGCCCCGTCCCCGACCGGCTGGATTCACGTCGGGAATTTGCGCACTGCGCTGATGAACTACCTGATTGCGCGCAAGGCGGGTGGCGAATTTATTCTACGGATTGACGATACTGATCCCAACCGCTCAAAAGAAGAGTATGTGGATGGCATCAAGCGTGATCTTGATTGGCTTGGTCTGCATTGGGACCGCGTAGAGCGGCAATCCCTGAGGTTGGAGAAATACCACGAAGCCGCAAAAGAACTGCGCGAGATGGGCCGCTTTTATGAGGCGTTCGAGACGCCAACCGAGCTGGACCTCAAGCGCAAAAAGCAGCTGAACATGGGCAAGCCGCCGGTCTATGACCGTGCCGCTCTTGCACTAAGTGATGCGGAAAAGGACGCGCTGCGCGCCGAGCGTGGCAATGGCGTTTGGCGCTTTAAGCTGCTGCAGGAACGTATTGTCTGGAACGATGGTATTCTTGGAGATGTCAGCATCGATGGCGCATCAGTGTCTGATCCCGTGCTGATCCGTGGCGATGGCCAAATTCTGTACACGCTGGCCAGCGTAGTGGACGATACCGAAATGGGTGTAACCCACGTTGTGCGCGGCTCTGACCATGTCACCAACACAGGGACCCAAATCCAGATCATGCAGGCGCTGGGCGGCTCTGTGCCTGCGTTTGCCCACCATTCCCTGCTCACTGGTCCGCAGGGCGAGGCGCTGTCAAAGCGTTTGGGTACACTGGCGCTTAAGGATCTGCGCGAAGCGGGGATTGCACCGCAAGCATTGCTGAGCTTGATGTCCCGTTTGGGATCAAGTGATCCGGTCGAATTGCGCACCGAAATGTCCGAGTTTGTGGAAGGCTTTGATATATCCCGTTTCGGCTCTGCCCCGACGAAGTTCGATGCCGAAGACCTCAAGCCATTGACCGCACGCTATTTGCAAACCCTGTCTCTGGAAGATGTGGCTGAAGATATCCGTGCCTTGGGTGTGCCGGATGTGCACGCTGAGCGTTTCTGGAGCGTTACGCGTGAAAACATCACCACCCTGCACGACCTCAAAGGTTGGTGGACAATGTTCAGCGAAGGCGCAGAGCCGGCAATTGACGAGGAAGATCGTGAGTTCATCGCACAGGCTATGACGATGCTGCCAGAAGGTGAATTTGATGACTCCACATGGGGCAATTGGACCTCAGCGGTGAAAGAGGCGACTGGCCGTAAAGGTAAGGGTCTGTTTATGCCGCTGCGCAAGGCGCTGACCGGTCAGGCACATGGGCCGGACATGTCGGCAGTGATGCCGCTTTTGCAGGTGGTCAAAGCAAGGGCCTAAGCAGCTGCACGCCCTCCCCCGCAAGGGGGAGGTGCCGGATCAATCGGCCACGATAGTTGCGTTGCGCAAGGCAAGGTGCTGATCGACCAAAGCAGTTTCCTGCGCGCTTAGGATTTGCGCGCGGGGATATTTAGGGGCCGCGCGATCATTCAAAACATGCGTGTCCCAGCCATCGGTCGTCGCAAAGAAATCAGCCACGCCGCCAGCACCAAATTCCCGCAAATAGCCCTGTACGACCACATCCAGATAGCTCAGCAGAATGTGGTTGGTCTGTCCCTTTACCCATGTCTCGGGTGGTACGGAATAATGTGAGATCAGGGTTTGTGGGGCACGCGGATGTTGGACTGCGGTTCCTGAAGGGATGCGCGCATAGCCGTATTCGCGGGCATCAAGTGCGGCCCAATCGGCCCCCGGCACTTCGGCGATCAGGCCGTCAATTGTTGTGGATGGATCAGCGATAACACTTAGAAAAGCCAATCCGCGCTCTTGGGTATAGACCCATTTACGGCGCCAGCCATTTAGCTGCGCGCGTGCGGCCTCCTGGTAGCTGTGCGTGTCGCGGTTAACAAGGCTGCCATAGCCAAAGAAACAGGGATGCATTGTGAGTGATTGCCTTTGAATTTATGGCGCTACCTAAACATTGCTTGGACATCTGGGCAACCCTGCACATGGCGATTGAAAAAGCCAGCAGGCTTTGGCAAAACAGCAAAAGCGAAGGAAGAGTGCCATGAAATTTACCGAAGAACACCTGTGGTTGCGCGTCGATGATGACGAAGGTGAAGTGACCGTCGGTCTCACGACTTACGGCGCAGCCGAATTGGGCGAGGCCACATTTATAGAGCTGCCCGAAGAAGGTGACGTCATATCCGCAGACGATCCCGTTGTTGTGATCGAGGCGGATGATGATGCAGTAGATATCCTTGCCCCGCTGGATGGCGAGGTGATCGAAGTCAACTCTCCCCTAACCCGCGCGCCCGAGGTCATTTCAGAGGACCCACAAGGGGACGGTTGGCTGTTCAGGATGAGCATCGACGATCCCGATGCTCTTGAAGAGTTGATGGATGAAGCGACCTACCAGAAATACATCCGGTAGGTCGAAGGATTACTTTTCGTCCGTAGATGTGAGGAGGAAGCTGAACTTTTTCTTCAGCTTGCTCCATGTCGCTTTGTCCGGTGCGATCAGCATATGGCCGGTCTTGCGCGTCGCGTCATAGTCGCCCCCATCAAGCATTTCCACATGTGCGCCAGCGCGTGACATAATCAATGCGCCGGCCGCGTGATCCCATGGATGCAGCAGGGCCGTCAGACTGAAATCCACATACCCCTGCGCCAGCATCCGGTATTCATGCGCGGAACAGCGCAGGGTATTGATGCGGGTAAAGTTAGGGAAAGTCGCGGCAAGTGCTGGTTGCTTGTCCTTTGGGAACAGATGCAGCGGTATGATGCCTGACATTTCTTCCAGAGGTTTGCTTTTCGCGGCCTGCAGGGTTTGAGCCGCGCCAAATGGGCGCTGCAACTGCGGGGTCATTTCTTCGTCGGCGATCGCCCAGTCATCGCCTACCGGATCATAGATAAGACCGAATACAGGTTTGCCGTAGCGTGTCGCGGCGATGATAACACCAAACAGCGGCAATCCGTGGGCGAAGTTCGATGTCCCGTCTACCGGATCAATATGAAACGCCAGCTGGGCGTCTGCGATGCCGTCCAGAAGCGATGGCTTGGCAGAGACTGCTTCTTCCCCGATGACCAGCGCAGAGGGGAATGCGATTTGCAGCGCGCGGGCGATCATCGCCTCTGCTTTGGTGTCAGCATCAGTCACCAGATCCTGCGCATTCGATTTGGTGCGGATATCGCCGTCCGACAAACGGCGGAAGCGGGGCATCACCTCGGCGCGGGCGGCGCGGCGCACGATGTTGATGATCTGTGTGCGCTGTGCGTTAGAGATCGGGGGTGCCAACGTCGCTGGCAAAGACTGGTCGGATTCTGGGGTGGTGCTGGTGTCGGTCATTTAGGCACTCCTTGTTCAAATCAGTTCTACGCCCCTCGGCACTGGAGGCAAAGGGGAAGAGCAGGAATTAGGCATCGTTTAGGGGCCAATTATTCTCTTGCGCGCAGCACACGGGCAGGGCGGGCCTGTAGTGCGCGGCGGGCAAAGCCAAGACCGGCCAGAACGGTGGCCGCGATCCCGCCCGCGATGATCATCAGAGCAGAGGGCCAGATAATGATATAGTCGGTCTCCATCACGAAATTGCTTACCGCCCAGCCGCCCAGTGCACCTGCCAGAAGGGCCACGGCACCCGCAGCAAAGCCCAAAATGCCGGCACGTAAAATAAAACTGGCTGCGATCATGCGCCGTGAAGCGCCCATCGTCTTGAGCATGGCTGCCTCATAGGTTCGCGCATCAGCGCCTGCAGCGGCCGCACCGATCAATACCAGAAAGCCGGTAAGCAATGTTGCGGCAGCGCCGTAGGAGGTTGCTGCAGCCAGACCGCCCAGCACATCCGCCACCCGCGCCAATGCATCTTTGACACGAATGGCGGTGATATTCGGGAACTGGCTTGCCAGATCGCGCAGGATCTGTGCCTCTGCCTCCGGTTCGGCGTAGACGGTTGAGATAAAGGTGTGCGGCGCACCCTCAAGCGCGCTGGGGTTCATTGTAAAGACAAAGCCGATACCAGCGTTGGAAAAATCCACCTCTTGAAAGCTTGTGATGGTACCTGTGATATCTCGGCCCAGTACATTGACCGTAAGCGTATCACCGAGGTTGAGGCCGATCTCATCGGCTTCTTCCGCAGCAACGCTGATTTGTGGCGGGCCGGTATAATCGGCATCCCACCATTGGCCTTTGGTGATGATTGCCGTCTCGCCGGGTTGCGCGGCATAGGTTAAGCCCCGATCCCCACGCAGGGCCCAGTGGTCTCCACCAGTTTCGGCGGCGGGTCTGCCGTTGATCATGGTAACAACGCCACGCAGCATGGGGGCACTGTCAATGCGGCTTACCGCGGGATCGTTTTTCAGGCGTTCGGTATAGCCCGGCATCTGCTCCTTTTGGATATCAACAAAAAAGTAGCTTGGCGCAACATCAGGCAGGTTGCCCGCAATGGCCTGACGCAGATTGCCGTCGATTTGCCCGACTGCTGCCAATACAGAAAGGCCAAGTCCGAGCGAAAGAACAACGGCACCAGCACCTTCGCCTGTGCCGCCGATTGCAGCCATGGCCCAGCGCCAACGCGGCCGCCCTCGCAAGCGATGGCTAAGCGCGCGTGCTGCGATGCGTATCAAGAAGGCCGCAAGCGATAGCAGTGCAAGGGCGCCAGCAATGCCGCCCAGCGTCCAAAGCGTGAGCCACCAGTTGCCGCTGAACCAACCGGCAAGCCCGACAAGCGCGGCGATTGCGAACCCGGTTGCAAGGATGAAGGGCAGGGCAGGTAGGCGGCTGGCACCGTCCCATGAATCCCGAAAAAGGGTCGCGGCGCGCACACGATCGGTCCGCGCCAATGGCCATAGGGTAAAGATGAAAGCCGTCAGTAGCCCGTATAGACCCGCCTCTATCAGTGGTTCGGGGAATATGGCGAAGGCCGAGGGGATTGGTAGCCGCGCCTCCAGCACTGGTGCAAGCGCGATGGGGACAGCAGCCCCAAGAACCACACCAATGGCTACGCCGAGCAAGGACAGGATGCCAATCTGGATAAAATAGGTTTGAAAAATCGTGGCACGATCTGCACCAAGCGCACGCAGGGTGGCTATGACTTCGGTCTTGCGTGCCAGATAGCTGCGCACGGCAGCAGACACCCCAACGCCCCCCACAGCAAGGCCGGATAGCCCCACAAGTATAAGGAAGGAACTTAACCTTTCTACAAAGCGCGCAACGCCCGGCGCGCCGTTGCTGGCATCACGCCAGCGCATGCCGCTGTTGGCAAATGTCTTTTCGGCCTCGGCCTCCAGCTCAGGGATTGATACCTCTGGCGGGAGAGTGAGGCGGTATTTGCTGTTGTATAGTGTCCCCGCAGAAAGCAGGCCCGAAGCTGCAAGACTGTCGCGTGTGACCAACGTGCGCGGCCCGAGGGCAAAGCCTGAACCTGCGCTATCCGGCTCACGGGTGATCTCTGCCCGCAAGATGAAGGATTGCGTGCCCAAGGCGAATGTGTCCCCGATGCTCAAACCAAGGCGATCAATCAGAGCGCGTTCCATAACGCCACCCGGTAGACCATCTTCCACTGACAGCGCATCAGCCAAGGCGATTTCTGGCGCCAGCTCAACGGACCCCACAAGCGGATACAGCCCGTCGACAGCCTTTACCTGTGTCAAGGCGCGGTCATCGCCGGCAGCAGCCATCGACCTGAATTCAGCCACTTCGGAAACGGCCGTGGCATTGCCCTGCATCCATGCCAGTTCGACTTCGGTTGCGAAGCGGTAAGTCAGCTCAAGTTCGGCGTCGCCGCCCAGAAGCGCCGCACCTTCGCGGGATAGTCCCGCCTCAATGCCAGAGCGGACGGACCCAACCGCAGCGATTGCGGCCACGCCAAGCGCAAGGCAGGCCAGGAACAAACGAAAACCGCGCAAGCCACCGCGCAATTCGCGGCGGGCGAATTTGGTCGCAAGGGCAAGGCTCATGCGATGCGCCCGTCACGCAGGGAAATGACCCGGTCACAGCGGGCCGCCAAAGCATCAGAGTGGGTAACCAGCACCAGTGTCGATCCGTGCTTGTCGCGCAGGTCAAACAGCAAATCCATGATCGCATCGCCATTGGCGCTGTCGAGATTGCCTGTCGGCTCATCCGCGAGCAGGATCGCAGGCCGCGGCGCTGTTGCGCGGGCCAGTGCGACGCGCTGCTGTTCACCGCCGGATAATTGCGAGGGGTAGTGATTGGCCCGCGCAGCAAGCCCCACGGTCTCTAACGCTTCGGCTGCCCGATCAAACGCGTCTGCATGTCCGGCCAGCTCTAACGGCGTGGCGACGTTCTCCAGCGCGGTCATGGTCGGGATCAAGTGGAAGGACTGAAAGACAATGCCCATCCGGTCACGGCGAAACCGTGCCAGCGCATCTTCGTTCATGGCTGTCAGATCTTCACCCATGGCATGCACGCTGCCTCCTGTGGCCTGCTCCAACCCACCCATAACCATCAAGAGAGAGGATTTGCCGGAGCCGGAAGGACCGATCAAGCCGATACTTTCTCCTGCGGTTACCTCTAGTGTTATGCCGTGCAGAATTTCGACAGGCCCTGCATTGCCATTTAGACGCAAGGCTGCATCTTTAAGAGAGAATATTGGATTGCTCATGGGGCCCTCGTTGATGGCGTCCCTTTGGGATATGGAGGGAATGTCGGAATGCGCAAGGCTTTAGCATGGATTCTTACGGTTTTTGCAGGAATGGCACAGGCGGAGGACATGGTCATTGCCGCTTTGGGCGACAGTCTGACCCAAGGCTATGGGCTGGTGCAGGAGGAAGGTTTTGTTCCGCAGCTTGAAGCATGGTTGCGGGCGGAGGGCGATGATGTGCAGTTGGTCAATGCGGGTGTGTCCGGCGATACGACCGCAGGTGGCCTATCCCGTGTGGGATGGACATTGACGCCAGAGGTGGACGCGATGATCGTGACGCTAGGCGGAAACGATCTGCTGCGTGGTTTGTCGCCAGATCAGGCACGTAATAATATTGAGGGCATCTTGCAGGCTGCTCAGGAAGCCAATGTTGAGGTGCTGCTGATCGGGATGGACGCGCCGGGTAACTTTGGCCCTGACTACAAGGCCGAGTTTGACGCGATTTATCCGGAATTGGCGCAGACTTATGGTGCAGTGTTTCTCGAAAGCTTCTTCGCGGGGCTGAGCGAGGATGGTATTGCGCCTGATCCTGCAAGTTTGCGGGAGTGGTTTCAGAGCGACGGAATTCACCCGAACGCCAAAGGTGTTGAGCGTATCGTTCAGGCAGTTGGCCCCAAAGTTCAGGAGCTGATTGAGCAGGTCAAGGCAGGCGGTTGATCCGTATGCCCAATTTTTAGGCGGCTGCATTTTTTTATTCGCCGGTCTAAATTTTACCAGTTGATAAAAAAATAGACCTGTGCCAGCGTTTGACCCAAGGAACGGTTTTCTTAGGGGATCAGCAATGGCGGACAAGGTTTTTGAAGCGGGCGTACAGGCAGGGCGGTTGGATTCGCCGACCTATGAGACGCATTTTGCGGACCTGCATCCGCCACTCGATACTCATGAAGCGATCGTCGCGGCGGACCGCTGTTACTTCTGCCACGATGCACCCTGCATCACGGCATGTCCCACGGATATCGACATCCCGTTGTTCATTCGGCAGATCGCGACAGGTACGCCGGATGCAGCTGCCAAAACGATCCTGAGCCAGAACATCATGGGTGGCATGTGCGCCCGCGTTTGTCCGACAGAGCAGTTATGCGAACAGGCCTGCGTACGTGAGATGGCCGAGGGCAAGCCGGTCTTGATCGGTCAGCTTCAACGCTATGCAACGGATCATTTGCAAGAGCAGGGCGTGCATCCGTTCACCCGTGCCGCTGCTACTGGCAAGCGGGTTGCCGTGGTGGGCGCGGGGCCTGCGGGCCTGTCCGCCGCGCACCGTCTGGCGATGCTGGGCCATGACGTTGTGGTCTATGATGCGCGCGCAAAGCCGGGTGGTTTGAACGAATATGGTATCGCAACCTACAAAACACCGGATGATTTCGCGCAGGGCGAAGTGGACTGGCTGCTTAAAATCGGCGGCATCACGATCGAAACGGGTCGGACATTGGGCACCGACGTCACGTTGGAAGAACTCAAATCTGACTTTGATGCTGTCTTCCTTGGCATGGGGCTGGGCGGCGTGAACGCGCTGGGCGCAGATGGCGAAGACAAAGATGGCGTTTTAGACGCTGTCGATTTCATCGCAGATTTGCGTCAGGCGTCTGACGTGGCAAAGGTGCCTGTTGGCCGTGATGTGGTCGTTATCGGCGGTGGCATGACGGCAGTTGATGCTGCTGTTCAAGCCAAACTATTAGGCGCGCTAAACGTCACATTGGTTTACCGTCGTGGTCGGGACCGGATGAACGCCAGCCCGTTCGAGCAGGACCTTGCCGCCAGCAAAGGTGTGCGGATTGTGACCCATGCGACGCCAAAAGCTGTGATCGGCAATGGCGCTGTGCGCGAGATAGAGTTCGACTATGTGGGCGACGACATGACCCCTACGGGTGAAACGTTGCGTTTGGCCGCAGATCAGGTGTTCAAGGCGATTGGCCAGACACTTGAAGGCGCAAACCTTCCCGCGCTTGAAAACCGGAAGATCAAAGTGGATGGCGCTGGCCGTACATCGGTTCAGGGTGTTTGGGCGGGCGGGGACTGTGCTTCTGGCGGCGACGACCTGACTGTGACTGCTGTGGCCGAAGGCCGTGATGCTGCAATGGATATTCACGCCGCGCTCATCGGGTAGGCTTTTTGTGCTATGATGTCTGCAAAAGGGGAGACTTTAGCGATGTATGTAATGAGCTTTGTTGCCGCTGTGCCGACAGATCAAAAAGACGCCTACCTTGCGCATTGCCGGATGGCTGCGGAAATCTTCAAATCCCACGGCGCGCTTCGCGTGGTCGAGC
>Ga0209345_10001343_pt1 | contig 29536 bp, 22 predicted proteins | sample Cruoilmetagenom7_FD_187294 | JGI IMG/M metagenome (GOLD analysis project Ga0209345, IMG submission 187294) | Oil polluted marine microbial communities from Coal Oil Point, Santa Barbara, California, USA - Sample 7 (SPAdes) (version 2) | ecosystem: Environmental > Aquatic > Marine > Oil seeps ...
TCCGCAACCCACTCGGGTATCGCATGAGTACGGCGGGACTGGTATACCGGTACACGGAAACTGGTGGGATATGCCTCGAACATGGCACGAACGCCATCAGTGAGGTGCTCGGCATACATATCCATATTGGAGGCATTGATTGTAAACAGCACCTCATCCTTCGGAAACGGATCTATATGATGCTGCCCTGAGCCCTGGTAGCCCGCAGGAGGCTTGGTGAGACCGCCGGTCCAGGCCGGAATGGTTCCGGAGTCGTTTCCGGCCCTGATCGAACCAAACGGTGTGAGATCCTTGCCCAGACGTGAAGCTTCATCTGGAGAAACTGCTGCCCAGGAAGAAGCGGATGCCATCGAGAGGGCGAGTAAGCTACCGAGTATCACACTCTTTTTATTGATCATTATATAACCCTGAATTCGACTGAAGGCCTCTGAGAAGGCTTTTTATTGTTACCTGGAGAAAAGACAGGCTTTCCGACAGGTTAGCGAATTCGTCAAGGTTGTCTATCGACCGAAAGTGCGATTTTGTATCCGGCTGCAGCCGGCACTTCCAATTGCAGCCGCTACGTTCCCAATCCTCAGGCTTCGAGGCTCTTATGCACCACTTCATAAAGATCTGCAGACAGTCCCGCCTTGTCCCGGATTCGTTCAAGAGCTGAGCGCATCAGAGAACTGTAGGCAGGGGCAAATTTTTTCCAGCGTGTCAGTGGCGTCACCAGGCGCGCGGCTATCTGAGGGTTGCTGTCGTCGAGCCGGCACACCTGGTCGGCCAGAAACGAATAGCCCGAACCATCCGGATTGTGGAAGGCCGCCAGATTCTGCCCTGCAAATACACCAATGACAGAGCGGACTTTGTTGGGGTTTTTCCAATCAAAGGCAGCATGATTCAGCAATGCGTGAATCTGTGGCAACTGACCGGCGCGATCGCTGGACGACTGCACCGAGAACCACTGCTCAACAACCTGGGGATCACTCTGGAACTGCTCATAGAAACCGGCCAGCGCATGGTTTCGTTCATCCGCGTATTCAGAGTTGACCAAAGCACGAAGTGCACCCATACGATCAGTCATGTTGTCAGCTTCGCGAAGCTGCTGAACCGCCAGGTCACGACCTGTATCATCACCAATCATCAGCAACCAGGCCAACGCAGTGTTTCTCAGGCTTCGACGGGCAATGGATTCCGGCGTAACCTCATAAGTACCCACCTTGGTGTTCCGGTGATAGCAAGTGATCAGTTCATCCCGCAGCTCGGTCGCAAGGTGGTTCAGAACCAGTTCCCGCGCACTGTGAATAGCTGCAACATCCGGGCTGTCAGCCAGTTCAATCAGATAGGCTTCAGAAGGCAGTTGCAGCATTTTCGCCACCAGAGCCTGGTCAAGCTCAGAGTCATTAAGCAAGGTGCGATAAGCTTCTACCAGACGCGGTTCAATTTCAGAGGTACCGGGTGAGCCAACGAGCGACTGGATAACATCGACCGCAAGTCGCTGGCCTGCGTCCCAGCGGTTAAAACCATCCGGATCATGGCTCATCAGGAATACCAGCTGCTCCCGGCTCCAGGGGTACACCACACGCACCGGCGCAGAGAAATCACGCAGCAGCGAAGGCACCGGCTTCTGCGCCAGCCCGTAAAACTCAAAGGTATGACTCGCCTCGGTCAACTCCAGAACACGCTCTGTGGGCGAATTTTCCGCATCTTCAGCGTTTTCAAGACTGAGAGACAACTCCTCTCCATCAGGACCCAGAAGACCCAGGGCAAACGGGATATGCTGAGGCTTCTTGCTGGTCTGGCCCGGTGTATCCGGCACAGACTGCCGGATAGTCAGACGGTAGACTTCCAGCTCTGCATCATAATCGTCCGACACTGTCAGCACTGGTGTGCCCGCCTGCTCATACCACAAGCGGAACTGTGTCAGATCCCTGCCAGATGCATCTTCCATCGCTTTCACAAAATCGTCAGTAGTGACTGCCTGACCATCATGGCGCTCGAAATACAGGTCGCTGCCCTTACGGAACAGGTCGGGTCCGAGCAACGTGTGAATCATGCGAACAACTTCAGCCCCCTTCTCGTAGATAGTCAGGGTGTAGAAGTTGGAAATTTCCATATAGGACGCCGGCCGCACCGGGTGGGCCATAGGGCCTGCATCTTCAGCAAACTGCGCGGTGCGCAACAGTGTCACATCTTCAATTCGCTTGACCGTTGGTGAGCCTACGTCTGCAGAGAAAGTGGAATCCCGGAACACGGTGAACCCTTCTTTCAGGCTCAGCTGAAACCAGTCGCGGCATGTAACCCGGTTACCAGACCAGTTATGGAAGTACTCATGAGCAACAATTGCCTCAATGCGCTGAAACGCAAGATCGGTCGCCGTTTCCTGGCTGGCCAGCACACAGGATGAGTTGAAGATATTCAGGCCTTTGTTTTCCATGGCCCCCATGTTGAAGTCGTCCACGGCGACGATCATGAAGATATCGAGATCGTATTCGCGACCATAGACTTCTTCATCCCAGCGCATAGAGCGCTTGAGAGAATCCATGGCATGCTCGCACTTGGCAGCATTACGGGGCTCTACATAGATCCGTAAAGCAATGTCGCGGCCGGAACAGGTTGTAAAGGTATCCTGTTTTTCGACCAGGTCACCGGCCACCAGGGCAAAGAGATAAGAGGGCTTGGGAAACGGATCCTCCCAGGTGACGAAATGCCGGCCATTCTCAAGGTCACCCCTTTCTACATCGTTGCCATTGGAGAGCAGGACCGGGCAACTACTCTTATCTGCTTCGATACGGGTGCGATAACGGGCCATGACATCAGGCCGGTCCGGGAAATAGGTAATGCAGCGGAAGCCTTCTGCTTCGCACTGGGTACAGAACATTCCGGACGATTTATACAAACCTTCAAGGCGCGTATTGTTCTGGGGTTCAATCCATGTCACGACCGTTAATTCGAACTGATCTGGCACCTTTGCAATCACCAGCTGATCACCCGTATCCTGGTAATCGTCTGCCGGGAGTTCTTCACCATTGAGTGCAACAAGCTCAAGTTTAAGACTGTCTCCGTCCAGAACCAGAGGTGCAGCCATTTCAGCGGATTCCGGATTTCGACGCACGGACAGAGTACTGTGCACCCGTGCACCGTCATCAAATAGTTCGAAGCGTAGATCGACCGTATCTACCAGATTTGCAGGTACTTTATAGTCACTCAGATAGATGGTTTTTGGCTGCTCGGTGCGCATTGATTGTCTCCAGATTTCTCAGCCTGCAACCAGATTCAGGCAGGTTGCAAAGGCATTATCAGATAGGGCGGGACAGGTGAGCTAGTCACCCATTACCCGGAAACGGACTTCATAACCGGTAAATTTACGAATATTGATCACCCCGGTATCCAGAATCAGGTACTGGCCCTTGATGCCTTCAAGAACCCCCTCAACTTCGGGTGTTTTATCCAGATTATGGGTTTTGATTTTCTCCGGCCAGGTTTGCACAGGGTAGCTCAGACCAAGCCCCTGCTCATCTACCTCCCGGATTGCATCCTGGCCATGCTCATCCCGCAGCGCGGCAATATCACCGGCAATCAGTGCAAGTATCCTCTGGCGCTCCTGCACAAGATCCACCTCAGGAACATCACCCTTGAGCATAGCGCGCCAGTTTGTACGGTCTGCAACATGAGCCTTGCATGCCACTTCAACCAGGCCTGACAGGTAACGGGACGCCACTCTCAGCATTGGAATCGCATCGACCGCCCCCTGATCTATCCATCGTGTCGGAACCTGTGAGCCACGGGTAATGCCTACTTTCAGGCCGGACGAGTTGGCCAGATAGACGACATGCTCAACCATACAGTGGGTCTCCCCCCACTCAGGTTCCCGGCAGGTACCCAGATGATAGTGGCATTTCTCCGGACTCATGATGCAGCTGTCACAGGCAGCCAGCTTTCGGAAACAGGGGTAGCAAAAACCCTGGCTAAAGCTCTTTTTTGTTTTCCTGTCGCAATGAATGCAACGGATTACACCCTCGAAATCAAAACGCAGGGGTTTGCCAATAAGTTCATTCATTGGCACACGGGCATCACCCACAGCCAGATCATAAGACACGGGATTACCTGCATCCGCGGGCATTTTCCTGAGCCTTCCGGTTACATCGACACGGTTACTCAAGACTTGACCTCAACAAACTGGTCAGGATCAACGTCATTACTGCCGGGCAGGTTGCGACGAACAGAAGGATCGCATGCGGTACCCGCCTTGCTGCCTCTGTCGAGATACCCCACCCTCTCCTGCTCTGGAATATTGTGCAGGTTTTCATAGTAAATAACGGCTTCCAGACTGATCGCACGCTGCTGCGGCGTAATCTTGCGGCCATCAGGCCATTTACCGAGCTCAATGGACTGACGCAGGCTCTGGTATACGTTGGGATCTAGCCTTTCAATTAGTTCTTCGTAGGTCATCCGGTTCTCCTGAACAAACCTTCATAAATAAAGTAGAGGAATCGTTTGACAGATATAAACGATAATGATTATCATTACTTCACCAAATGACGACGGTCGTATCATTTGGTCTCTCTCATCAGGAGCTATATGCTTCTTTTATACCCCACCTCTGGTGGGGTTTTTTTATGTGCGCGCTTTTTTACGTGCCGGCAATATCGCCGCCAGCACCAGACCAGCGACAAACCCGCCCAGATGAGCTTCGTTTGCCATACTCCCCAGACCAAGCAGTTCAGGCAAAGGTGTAAACCCGATCACCATCCACACCACCGCAAAGGTTACCAGCGCTGGGGGAAACTGAAAGCGGGGAAGAGTTCGCTGGCTCAGCCAACAATACCCAAGAATGCCATAAACCACTCCGGAAAGACCGCCGAACAGGGGCCCTGAAATCATATATTGCAGCCCGTTGGAGAAAAGGCTGGTTATGACAAAAAGTACAGCCAGCCGGCCACGGCCGTCAAACCATTCAACCTGGCTGCCCAGAAACCACAGCATCACAGAGTTAAATATAATATGGGTCCAGCTGAAGTGCAGGAAATCCGGCGTGAACAGCCGCCAGACCTGACCGCTGGCCAGCGTTGCGGATATGGCATCAATGCGTGCCGCCATATTGCCCCAGTCATATACCCGTGGATCAACAATCATCAGGCTGGTCGTAAACTGGTTACTGCCAAGACCTGTAAACCAGGCCGTCAACACACCCAGCACAATCATCCCGAGCACGAGAGGTGCATGACGGGGAGATGGTTGCCAGCGACCTGCTACAAACACAGGTGAGCGATTGTGATCATCCACTGCCTGCCGGATTTCCGGCTCTGCAAGGAACCTGTCCAGAGCTTCCAGAACAGGCTCTGCGTGATCCGGGCTTTCCAGCCAGAGCACCTGAAAACCACCCTCCTCGCTAATCCGGTGAGGAACACCCTGGCCTCTCAACCACTGACTAAACCCGCCAAGATTTATACTTGTATCCAGCTGCTTTACTCGGTACACAATCTACCTTGCCTCATGGAATATTCCGAAAGACGCTCACGAAGTTGCATCAGCGCGCGACACTGTCTTCACTGGTGGGATAATCCGGAGAATCGTGGTGATCCCGAGCCACATTTACCCAGACAAACTTGTCCCGGGAAAGCACACGCTCACCATCCATCCGGTATGCCACCAACCGGCCGTATTTCACTGCACTGAAATCAATGCAGGCAACATTGGACCTGAGCGGAGCTGGTTCGCTTTCCATCCAGTAATGGCCAACGAACACAGGAGGGGCATCCAGGGGATAACTGATAAGCTGCTTGCGCTCATGCTCTGCCAGAACCCTGCTGGCAACTTCCGCCGGCAAGGGGTCAGGCTGAAACACAACATCAGCATAGGTTTTCGGATTGTCTGCCCAGAATTTGGTGCGGAAAAATTCCCGGACATACCCATCGCGTCCGGTAATCTTCATCCCCCTGGGAAGACGAAGATCTGTACCCCGTAACAGCGTATCCATGACCTGTCCGGCGAAAGAATCTATAGCGGCAGAAGCGTGAAGAAAGTCTTCATCAATGCAGGCACCACCCTGCACCTGTTTGAATTTCTCGATGAGATCATTATCCCAACACGCGTGCACTGCACGAAAATCCTCGTCTTCGATAAACAGCGGAATAGTAAAAAACCACTCAAGAAAGTCATTCCATTCATGAGGGTAAGCATCAAACTGGTCAAGAGTTTCCCGGATCAGCCGGTCGTGACGGGCATTGTGCTCACGCAACCATGTTTTGCCACTGCCCGGCCGTGCCCGTGTGCAATAGCCCAGAGCATTGTACTCATGATTCCCCATTACGATGCGCGCCGAACCCCGCTCTACCATATCCCTTACGAGATGCAGGGCTTCCCGGATTCTCGGGCCGCGATCAATGATGTCCCCGATAAATACAGCCTGACGGCGGCGGTGCTGGTACACGCCGCTAACTTTGCTGTACCCCATCTGCTCAAGCAGCCGTGCGAGAGTGTTCGCGCAACCGTGAACATCTCCGATGATGTCGTAACCACGACTTGCAGTATCATTGCTTCCGGCCATGATCAACTCGCTGATATTTCGCTGGCCCAGCCAAGTTTGTCGCGGCAGGTGGCGTAAAAATTATGGTCTGTTGGATGAATCAGTCTGATTTTGAAGGGTTTTTTGGATATACGAATAATGTCACCAGGCGCGCAGGCGATATTCATCTGACCATCAAAGCTGATCTGCGGATAGGTTTCATTGGTTTCCCCGATAACCAGCTTTATTTCACTCTTGCCATCCACAACAATCGGACGGCTACTAAGCGTATGAGGGAACATCGGAACCAATACAATAGCGTCCAGTTTCGGATGCATAATCGGCCCTCCTGCTGAAAGCGAGTAGGCGGTTGAGCCGGTAGGGGTAGAAACAATCAGACCATCTGAGCGCTGACTGTATACAAAGTGACCATCGACATATAAATCGAAGCCGATCATTCGGGTGGACTTCCCCGGGTGCAGAACCACATCATTCAATGCGGTACCAAAGCCAAGCGGCTGCCCGTTACGCTCTACATTGCCATCAAGCAGAAACCGCGTTTCCTCAATGTACTCCCCACCAAGAACTTTACCCAGGCGCTCTTCCAGATCCGAGGGCGAAATATCCGTAAGGAAACCCAGCCGGCCACGATTTACACCAAGCAGGGGAATCTTGGATTTTGCCAGTTCCCGGGCAGCTCCCAGCAGGCTTCCGTCACCTCCCACCACAATAACCAGATCACAGATTTCGCCAAGGAGTTTTTTGCTGGCAACCTGGAAGCCGTGGCCGGGCAACATGCTGGCCGTGTCTTCCTCAAGGATTACGTGATAATGGTTAGCGACCAGGTATTGTTTGAGCTGGCGCAAGGACTCAACCACCTTGACGCTGCCCATCCGGCCGATAACGCCTATGTTTCTGAAATGATCCATGAAGCTTCCTGTGGTGTCGGAATATGACGAGAGCGGACAAGCCCGCCGGCGCCTATCTCAATCTGACCTACAGTTTAACGAAAGTCATCCCGATACTGAAAATAGTTCGTCAGAACTCCTGAAAAGTCCGCCAGCTTTCAGGGCTGATGGTTTTCACAATGGTCATCGAAACCGGGCCGGAAATCTCCTGGCTGACTCACGCGCAACAGGGGTTCGCCACAAACATCTCCGTTCTCGTCCGCATGCTGGCACACAGGGTTCTCGTAGTGTTCAAGCCACTGAAGGTACGAAGGCTCATTCATACCACAGTGCCCGGAAGCATAGGTAGTGGGGTTATTGAAGTAGGTTTCAATCTCATGGTAGGGCAAAGTCAGGTGCCCGACACCCGGGTGGTAGGCTACCAGGAAAACAGACTGTTTCCTGAGATGACTCATAATGGAATTCTCGGGTGGCTCACGATACCTGAGTTCGTCAGCCTCCTGTTCAAGAGCCGCGATTTTCTCATCCTTGTATTCCAGCTCACGCCGTTTACTGTCGAGCTGCTCCCTGAGCAATACCAGCTCGGCATTCACATTGGCATCATCGCGTTCTTTACCTTCGCCACTGGAAGCCACCTGCTCCTGCAGCGCCAGATACTGCTGGTTCCGCTCCGCCAGCCGTTGTTTCAGCTGTTCATTACTGAGGCGCTGGCGTTCGTACCTCTGGCTGAGGTCGGCGATTTCATTGCGCTGAGCCTTGATTTCAAGCCGGTGTTCACGCTGCACTTCGGACAACATGTCCCGATGAACACTTTGCAGAGTTTTGATGCGCAGGCGTTGCTCACGAATCAGCTGAGCCAGACGCGCGCGATCAGCTTCGATGCGTGACGCCTCATCCGGAACTGGAGCTTCCTGCCCCGCGAGAAGCACGGGAATATTTTCCTCTTCAGGTTCAATACGGCGAAACTTGAGATTATTCGCGTTGACGGCTTTGCGGATAACCTGAAAATGGTTATTGCCCGGCGTCATATCCGGATCCCATAACTCGGAGGCGTACCTGGGCTCCGGGCACTGGCTGCGACACACAAGACGAATAGCTCCACCGCCCATATTCGGGCCTTTGGCGCCACGGGAAGCGAGCTCCTCAATAGGCATGTTCCAGCTGCTATCGGCTCTGCCTTCCTCATCAAACCAGATACGGAAAAACACCAGAGCCCGCACCAGAAGATCGCTACTCAGATCAACCAGTACAGCTTTTACGTCGGTTTCAGCGAGATCCGACAACCCGACATAGCCATCAAGGAAGGCGCCAAACTCACTGGCACGCATCTGGCGGGCCACCTCGTTGCCTTCGATAAAAAACACCGCCGAATAATCGTCCGTTGCCGGGCCGGCAGAAACCATTGCAGACTCCCTAAAATCAAAACTCTCTGACAGCGCCAAAGATTACAGTCTAGCCAGAGAGTTTCCGGTGCACAGCGAAAAACTGCAACGTTTTGTGATCAGATACTGGCCGCCAGTCGGCTACCCTGATCAATAGCACGCTTGGCATCCAGTTCCGCAGCTACATCCGAGCCGCCGATAAGATGTACCTTAAGCCCTGCGGCTTCAAGGCCACCCTGCAGTTCACGCAGAGGCTCCTGGCCTGCACAAAGAATAATAGTATCGACCGGCAAAACCCGGTCTTCACCCTTCTCCGCGCCCTTGGGCGTTACTGTTATGTGCAGCCCTTCATCATCAATTTTGCGATAGGTAACACCTGGAATCATCTGAACGTTGCGGTTCTTGAGCGAGGTCCGGTGAATCCAGCCGGTAGTCTTGCCCAGATTTTTGCCAACTTTCGAAGCCTTTCTTTGCAGCAGATAGACTTCCCGTGCAGGTTCCGGAACTTCCGGCGTTACACCCTGGATACCTCCGCGGTGTTCTACCGTCAGATCCACACCCCACTCACGCATGAAATGATCAGTATCCAGCGCAGCGGAGGTACCCTTGTGCACGATAAATTCGGACACATCAAAACCGATACCTCCCGCACCGATAACTGCAACCTTCTGCCCTACAGGCTTACGTTCCAGAAGGGCATCGAGATAGCCGATCACTTTCGGGTGATCAATACCCTCGATCTCCGGTGTGCGCGGCTCTACGCCCGTTGCCAGCACAACTTCGTCGAAGTTACCGGTTTTCAGATCATCGACGCTTACACGGGTTTCGAGGCGAACATCAACACCACGCTTATCAAGCATCACACGGTAATAACGCAGAGTTTCGTAAAACTCCTCTTTACCCGGAATCAGCTTGGCTACATTGAACTGGCCACCAATCTCTTTGCCGGCATCAAACAGTGTCACTTTATGGCCCCGCTCTGCCGCAACTGACGCAAAAGCCATCCCGGCAGGCCCGGCACCCACGACAGCAATTGACTTGGGCGATGCAGTTTTCACATAGGTTAGTTCGGTTTCGTGGCATGCGCGAGGATTCACGAGGCACGAGGTCAACTTGCCACCAAAAGTGTGATCCAGGCACGCCTGATTGCAACCAATACAGGTATTGATCTCGGTGGCGCGGTCTTCCGCTGCCTTCAGAACCAGGTCCGCGTCCGCCAGGAATGGACGAGCCATGGACACCATATCTGCGTCGCCTTCGGCCAGAATCTTTTCGGCAACGTCCGGCATGTTGATCCGGTTTGTGGTGACCAGTGGAATGCTGACTTCACCTTTAAGGCGAGCTGTTACTTTGGTAAATGCGCCACGCGGAACAGAGGTGGCAATGGTGGGCACACGAGCTTCATGCCAGCCGATACCGGTGTTGATGATGGTCGCACCGGCTTTTTCAATCTCTTTGGCCAGGAGCACCACTTCTTCCCAGGTACTGCCGTCTTCAATAAGGTCAAGCATGGAAAGACGGTAAATCAGTATGAAATTCTCGCCAACCCGCTCGCGGACACGACGCACAATTTCGATGGGCAGGCGGATACGGTTCTCATAGCTGCCGCCCCACTGATCTGTGCGGTGATTGGTATGAGACACAATAAACTGGTTAATGAAGTAGCCTTCAGACCCCATGATCTCAACACCGTCATAACCCGCCTTCTGAGCCAGCTGAGCGCATACAGCGTAGTCTTCAATCTGTTTTTCAATGCCAGCCTCATCCAGCTCTTTAGGCTTGAACGGATTGATAGGCGCCTGAATAGCAGAAGGTGCGACCAGAGCAGGAGAGTACGCATAGCGACCCGCGTGAAGAATCTGCATGCAGATCTTGCCGTCAGCATTATGCACTGCACCGGTGATAATCTTGTGTTTCTCAACTTCCTCATCGTTGGTCATTTTGGCCGCGCCCTGGAAAACGCCGCCCTCAGGGTTTGGACCAATACCTCCGGTAACAATAAGGCCAACGCCGCCGCGGGCCCGCTCAGCGTAGAATTCAGCCAGGCGTTCGAAGCCGTTTTTCGCCTCTTCCAGCCCTGTGTGCATCGACCCCATCAGCGTGCGGTTACGCAGCCGGGTAAATCCAAGATCAAGCGGCTCAAGCAAATGCGGGTACCTGGCCATTCCTGGAGTTGTATTGGTGGTCATAACGGGTCTCCTCATCGTAATTTTTCGCAAGGCTTTAATCGCCCGGCTCTTATTAATAATGACTAAATTACCGGTGCTGGACGCCTTCAACAATATCCCTGAACAACATTCTGGTATCCTTAAATAACAAAACCGCCGAGAAAGACGATGAACTTACCGGATCCCCGCTCACCACTCTCGCCCCCCAGCTCTAAACGCAACCCTTTGGGCGATATCAGCGTTCTCCATGTGGGCGTAATGCTCCGCGCTGCAGAAGCGGAGGGCGTAAATGTGCAGGATCTGAAGCGGCGCTTTCAACTCAGCGAACAGACACTCACATCACCTGCGGCCCGAATCAGCATTCCACGGTTCATGAGGATGGGCCATGCGGCAATTGAAGCCTGCGGCAATGCGGGGCTGGGACTTAGAATGGGAGCCTTGTCCCGACCGGTGGACGCCGGGATCGCAGGCCTTGCCGGCGAGGCAGCCAGCACTGCAGGCGCAGGCTTGCAGACACTTATTCGCTACTCTTTGCTGACCAGTCGTAACGCCCGCGGGACCCCAACTGCCGAACCGGAGAAAAGGAGGTTACAGTTCTACTCTATCCGCCCCTATAACGCCTTCAATTACTTTGTTGTGGACTCGGTACTGGCTGGCTGGACACAGTTCTTGCGCACAATTACCGGCCAGTGGGATGTGCTGGAACGAGTCACCGTAGAATACCCGTCCACAGGAATGGACGAGCTATTCGAGGCCTGGTTCCGCTGCCCTGTTCAGTTTAGTGCACCGTTGAACAGCCTGACTGTCAGACAGGATGCATGGATGCGGGAAACGGTGCAGGCACAACCGGCCATGCATGAAAAGCTGACACAGATTTGCGACAGGGAGCTGCAAGAAATTCAACGAGGCTGGACAACCGGAGACCAGGTAAGAAGGCTGTTAACACCGTTATTCAGGGGAGAGACCCCCAGCCTTGAGACAATTGCTTCAAAGCTGGGGATCACACCATGGACACTACAGAGACAGCTGGCCGCAGAAAACACCGGGTTCAGGGAACTGATGGATGACACCAGGAAACAACTGGCAAGGGACTATATCCGGGAAACAGAAACCTCATTATCTGAAATAGCCTGGCTTCTCGGTTTTGCCAATCCCGCCGCACTGCACAAAGCTTATCGCCGCTGGTTCGGGGTCAGCCCGGGGGAGCACCGGAAACTGTTCCGCAGGATAGCCAAGTAGGTGGAGTTAAAGTTATTTCCCCCTGCCGTAATAGACCCGGACAATATCAGCCATTACGGCCAAAGCAATTTCTGCAGGTGTTTTACTGCCAATATCCAACCCTATCGGCATGTGTATACGGGCCATCTCTCTCTCGCTGAGTCCTCCCGAACGGCGCAGGCGTTCAACCCGGGTTGCAGAGGTTTTCCGGGAGCCCATTACCCCGATGTAAAATGCTTCTGTCTTTACTGCGACAATCATGGCCAGATCGTCAATACGCGGATCATGAGATAAAGCCACAACAGCGGTTTCAGCGTGGCACCCTTGCCGTTCAAGATATAAAGAAGGTAACACTTGCTGAACATTTACCCCGGGAACATCAAACGTTGCCAGCTCTTCATCCCGGGGATCACAAACAACTACCTCAAAACCCAATGTTCTGGCAAAACCGGCACAGGCCACCGAAACCGGCGAAATACCCGCAATCACCAATTTACGCACCGGGCCGATTCTGACCCGCACCGTCATCCCGGCCCTTTCAATACGGGAACCCTCGTTCCCGTCTGGCAGAAGGCTGACTTTGCCGGTTTCCAGATTGAGTTCCCGTATACAACGCTGTTGTCCTGCCAAGGATTTATGCAAGCGATGCAACTGCTGCTGGTGCTCTCCAGTGGGCAGTAAACGCTCTACCAGAACCTCAAGCACTCCACCACAAGGCAGTTTAAGACGCTCCTTGTCGGCTTCGTTGTCACCATAGCAAACTATCTCGTTATCAGATGAAAACCTCCCTGTACGCAACTGCTCGAGGAAATCTTCTTCTACACAACCGCCAGACAGGGACCCCACATGCCGACCATCCTGGCAAGCGACCAGCATGGCTCCTGGCGCCCTGGGAGAGGAACCATAGGTAGCCAGTACGGTACATAGCCAGATAGTATTTCCAGCCTTGCTCCAGCGCAGAGCATGATCAATAACCTCAAGATCAAGGGGCTGCATGTTTACTGCCTTTCTTTATAGGGAGCTGTCACTTTCAAATGAGCAACCTTGATGATCGATCCGGGGAATCGGCTAAAATAAGGCGACGTAGCATTACCCGATTCCTGAAATGGCATCGTGTTCATCCGGCCGATAACAACAGTGGGACATAGGTGACCAGCAGCAGTACCAGAATGTTCATGATCAAAAAAGGAGAAATACTGCGAATCACTTCCAGGGCACTGATTTTCAGAACCGAAGACGCCACGAATATATCCAGCCCAAAGGGCGGAGTAATCATGCTGATGGCAATGTTAAGAGCGACCACCATACCAAAATGAACAGGGTCGATACCCAGAACTATAGCTACGGGCGCAAGCACTGGTACCAGGATCACCTGTATGGTTACGGGATCGAGAAACATGCCGGCGACCAAAAACACCAGATTCACCAACAGGAAAAAGACTAGTGGACCTGCGTCGATTGACTGCATCATATTGTCCAATAGCATCGGAAGTCCGGCGAGAGCCGTCAGATAACCGATAAAACTTCCGGCCGCCAGTAAAACAAACAAAGCGACCGTAACGATGGCAGAACTTTCTGCCGCGCTACAGAGGTCCTTTACCGACAGCGCTCTGGTTATTACGACTTCGACAATAATCGCATAGATTACTGCCACTGCCGCCGCCTCCGTGGCCGTCATAATACCCAGGTAGATTCCGCCGACCACTATAATGGGCATTCCAAGGGGAAGTATGGCATCGAATATTGCATTGATCCGCTCCTGCCTGCTCGCCTTTTCACTGGCAACAAAACCGCGCGACTTCAGCTTGACCATCAGACACAAAATTGCCGCCATTGTTAACCCGACTACCAACCCGGCCACAAACAGATCAGCAATGGACGTGCCTGTGAGCCAGCCGTAGATAATCAGAGTAATGCTGGGTGGGACCAGTAAGGAAAGCTCGCTGCTGGCAATGATCAGGCCAATAGAGAATCGAGATGGCGTTCCTTTCTCCACTAACTTGGGGTACAACACCTTGCCCAGAGAAGCCACCGTGGCGGGTGCCGAACCACTGATTGCCCCGAACGCCAGGCAAGAGCCTGCAGTGGTATAACCAACTCCTCCTTTATAATGACCAATAAATACTTCTACGAAATTGGTCAAAGAAGTGGCTATCCGGCCTCTGGACATGATTTCACCAGCCAGAATAAAAAACGGAATAGCCAACAAAGCAGGCTGATTTATCCCTCCAACCATTTTCTGAACAACAACCAATTCAGGAAGGTATGGGAAGAGCAACTTAAGCGCAATAAACATAGCGCATCCAAGCACTATGTACATTTCAGCACCGATCACAAAAAGAAACAGAGCAATTAAAATAACGGCCAGGATCAGCATAAAAAATATCTCACTGAGGACGGGGCTGAAGAGCACTAAACAAATTATGTATATGTCGGATACCGAGCAATACCCCTCCAACAGGCAGAGAAATATAAAGAAAATACATAGGAACCCCCAATGTATTACTTATCTGGCCACTGCTCATAACCTTTCCAGAATACACCAAACCAAGCCAGGTCAGGTAACCCGAAAAAACCAGACCAAAAACACTAACTATTATACCCGAAGCTTTCCGGATCCTTTTTCCGTACATATTCTTAAATATGTCCATAGTTATATGTGACTGCTTACTCTGAACATACCCAAGACCAAATGTCACCAAGATAACCAATTGAAACTGGGTAAACTCACCAACCCAGAATAAATATTTTGATGAATCCTCACTAACAAAATTAGCGAGAACATTGATACAGTATATAGATGGCATCGAAAGCATTAAAAAAACAATAAAATACTTTTCGATTTTTTGTAAAAAATACACTATCACCTCCGGAAATCTGGATGGAAGTATAAAGTCAGGGAATAAAAACAGGCACTCGATCCTTCAAGATGCGAGTGCCAAAAAGATTCTACTGATTATTCTCACCGACAAACGAAAAGTACTTTTCCATCAACTTCTCGCCCTTGCTACCGGTCATTCCAATAAACTCGGCATAGCCGGCCGAGAAAAGCTTATCCTTAAGCTCCACCTTCATTGCTTCATCAGGAGAGTTAACTTTCACCCCTGCCTCTTTCAGCGTGATCAGTGCCTTCTCACCAGCCTCTTTTTTAAGGGCAGTCAACTCAGAAACACCTTCTGAAAAAGCAGCAGATACAATCTCTTTATCTTCCTGACTAAGACCATCCCAGAATGCTTCGTTAAACAAAACAATATTTTCGACAACACCATGCTCGGTCAGAAGAACAGAATCCTGAACCTCATGGAATTTCATTCTTACTATGCTGTCGAGAGGATTTTCCTGGCCATCAACACCTCCCGTTTGCAGCCCCATATATACATCACTAAAGGGCATAGAAACCGGATTAGCACCCAGAGCAGATACTTCTGCCATTAACACCTTAGAGTCCATGATACGAAAACGCTTCCCTGCAAAATCAGCGAGAGAGTTCAGCTCCCCATTCATTGAGAAGCTTTTTCGCCCACCGGGCCAGAACCCAACCGCTTTCATTCCGTAATCACCAAAGGAGCTCAGCACCTCCTTACCAAACTCACTCGCCAGCAATTCCCGCGCCTTCATATCATCTGCAGGCAACACATAGGGAATGTCCAATACAGCTGTCAGGGGGTTAAACCCGCCTAAAAATGCAGCGGGAATAACAGTTGCCTGCTGAAACCCCATCTGAACAGCTTCGGTCATATCCCGGGCTCCGCCTAACTGTGCGCCAGGGAATACTCTAAAGGAAATATTTCCATTGCTGCTTTCTTCGATGCGTTTTGCCACATTGTTCAAAACAACGTCTATTGGTTGTCCTGGCGCCTCAACATGCCCAATTCTTATTTCGACTTTGGCAGAATATGCCATGCCTGACGCCAAAATAAACGAGGAAGAAAAAAAAGCGAGCAGTAAACATCTACCAATATTGAAACGCATAACAATAACTCCCAAGTAATTATCATTTACTGAAGCAAGTTCATTTAAATTAACAGTCACTAAAATAATCAAGCATCAGTCAACCTAACTGTATTCCTGAAGGAATATTTATCAGCATAGGGCTTATATCTGAGGTTTAACGCTTGAACCAACCAGTGATTACGGCCCAAAGCAGCTGGAGAATGCTTAGTTTTGCGCCTTTGGAAGTGTCGATTTCTTCCCCTTTCAAGCGCTTCGTCAAGTTATTCACGAACATGCGCGTGACGGCGCTGGCAAAACTCTTGATAAGACCACCACGGCTAAACTGTGACAAGGCACCAGATACTTCCCAGCTGGCCTCTAATTCCAGCCAGCAACTGTTATCGCCGTCAGGCACTACCTGGAAGTTGAGCCGGCCTTTCGCTCCCGAGCCACTTCGGGTGTCTTTACCCTCACCCTCAAACAGCCCCACCTGCGCTTCATCATCGGCGGCAAAGAGACCATCCCCCTGGAACCTGGCACTGATAGCACCAAATGAGGCCTCCATCTGGACCTTGAGTTGCTCGCCATTCTGTTCAAGCAACGTCGCCCCAGGTACGCAAGGAATCACCTGCTCAACGTCACGTAACAGAGCCCAGACGTCCCCTTTCGGATACGGAAGCCTGATTTTCTCAACAATGCTACTGTCTCCGCCTTCACTAGCCGAACTGCTCTTGGCCACCGCATCCACTTTGCCAGTGGTGCGTTCGAACACCCGAAGCTCACCGTCATATTTACGTACAGGGGCCGGCTCAGCCGGGGCGCTGGCAATAAACTCATGACGCCGGGCCAGCACAGACATGACTGCGTTAACGATCCCCTGATACCCAGTACACCGACACAAGTTACCACTCAGGGCAAACCTGATCTGTTCTTCCGTCTTCGCTTCGCCCCGCTTCACTATGTCATAGCTCGACACCAGCATACCGGGGGTACAAAAGCCGCACTGCAAGGCATGAAATTCACTGAAGGCATCGCGCAGTGCAGCCATAATGGGATCATCATCGTAACCTTCGATGGTCCGGATACTGGCCCCTGAACAGGACTTTGCGAGGGTAATGCAGGAACGCGAAGGCACGCCGTCTATTTCCACTGTGCAAGCCCCGCAAACCCCTTGTTCACAGCCCAAGTGGGTCCCGGTCAAATCCATTTTTTCTCTCAGCACATCCGCAACGCTGATACGGTCTTCGGCCACTGCAGTAAAGGTGTTGCCATTAACGTCAAAACTGACCAGTTCGACAGTGTTCTGATTACTCATGATTTACCCCTTTACCTGCTGCAAAGCACGACGCATTGCAGTAATGCAGAGCTGTCGACGATACGCAGTCATACCCTCGAGAGACGGTGACATGGCTTCCTCAACACTGGCTATTGCTGCATCACCCCCCCTGGAGGCGAGGATATCTGCTAGGTCTTCCTGTAATTCCGGAGGTCCATCCAATGCACCCAGCACAACACGGGCGAAACCGCGTTCGGGATCAACAACAACAGTACCTGTACCCTCTGAGAACTCGCCTACCTTACGGCAGCATTTGTAGTATCCCCACCGGGCGCTGGTGCTTAATCGCGGAACCCAGACAGACTGAATCAGTTCCCCTGGCTGCAGTGCCGTCATAAAAGCTGCCTGCATGAATTCTGCACAGGGAATGCTTCGCTCGCCGTCAGGCCCTACCGCCTGAATCTGGGCGTCCAAAGCAACCATCACATTCACCCAGTCGGCTGCCGGGTCTGCGTGGGCCAGACTTCCACCCAAAGTACCCCGGTTGCGCACCGCACGATGAGCTATGCCCGCAGCAACATGCCGAAGCATCCCATTGCTGGCATCCGGTACCAGCCCGTCCTCAAATTTCACATGACAGGTGGCAGCTCCGTAACTGATGCCATCCCGGTCTTCTTTTATTTGCTTCAATGCTTCAATAGACGTAACACCAATCAAGGTTTCCGGTCGGGCCAGGCGCAGATTCAGCATGGGTCCCATTGATTGGCCTCCACCTATGTATTTAGCGTTTTCAGATTGCTGCGATGATGCCACCGCATGCTTCACTTCATCGCTAGAAACATATTTAAACTGCGCCGGTTTCATATAAACCCTCCTGCTTCTCAGTTCGAGATTGATCACCTGCGCTCGCTAAAGCCTGCAAGATGCGCTCGGGTGATGCAGGAGTTTCATTGATCTCCGCTCCCAGAGAGGCAAGGGCATCATTAATTGCGTTAACGATTGCACCGGCAGGAGCAATCGCCCCTCCTTCACCAACCCCTTTGATACCGTGGGCGGTGTAGGGAGACAAATGGACCGTATGCTCCAACCTTATTCTGGGCACCTCGCTCGCGCCGGGGAGGATATAGTCGGCAAGAGTTGATGTCAGCGGCTGCCCCTGGGCGTTATAGCGCACCTCTTCATAAAGTGCCGTACCGATTCCCTGGGCGGTTCCGCCGATGGTCTGGCCTTCCACGATCATGGGGTTTACTACCTGCCCGCAGTCTTCAACAATGGCGTAATCGAGGATCTCCACCTTTCCCGTATCCGTATCAACAGCCAGAGCTACTGCGTGGGTAGCGTAAGAGAATGCACCAGTGTCAACCTTGGGCTTGTAAAACCCGGTTGCTTCAAGTCCTTCGATGAGTATTCCTTCCGGCAGTTTTTGTGGCTTCAGGAACCAGGCATTACCCAACTCGTCAAAACCCAGGCTTCCCTGGGGTCCATGAGCGCGGGCATCCGAAAGGGTGATTTCCTGCTCTGTACAACCCATCATGCCGGCTGCCAGCCGCTTCAGCTTATCGGCCAGCAACGATGATGCTTCAGACACAGCACCACCAGCCATCACCATTCCCCGTGAAGCAAAGGCACCGAATGAGTATGGTGTTGTGCCGGTGTCGGCCAGGACGACCTTGATACGTTCGAACGGAATGGAGGTCATCTCGCTCGCCACCTGAGCTAAAGTGGTCTGAATACCCTGCCCGATTCCACTAATCCCGGCTCTGACCTCCAGATCACCATCGGCGGTCAATTTGACAACCGCGGCCTCATAGCCGGGCACCGCTGGCAGCCCCCAGGCGGAAAATACCTTTGTGCCGTGGGCCGACTGCTCGGTAAACGTCGCAAAACCCACCCCGATGCGCACATTTTTCTTGTCATTGAGCCTCTGACGCTCCCTGTAACCGGGGAGGTCGATCATCTCGACAGCTTTTTTCAAAGATTCCGGATAGTTGCCGCTATCAAAATGCTTTTTCGTAACGTTGTCGTAGGGCATATCGTCTGCAGTGACAAGGTTCTCCGCCCGCACTTCCCAGGCTTCGCGCCCCACTGCTTTAGCGATTGCATCTATCGTGCGCTCCATGGCAAAGCAGACGCCTGGCCGGGCCACCCCACGGTAGGGGCAGAAAGGCGGCTTGTTGGTCGCCGGAGCCAGGATCCTGCAGCGGTAATGATCAAACTTGTATGGCCCCGGAAGATTACCCCCTGCCTGAGCCGCTTCCAGCCCCGCAGTAAAAGGCCATACTGAGTAGGCGCCGATATCAACCGCTACCTCTGCATCCAGACCGAGTAGCCGACCACGCTTATCCGCATAAGCTTTAACCTTATAACGGTGTTCGCGAGTATTCGCTCCGGCCACCAGATGTTCCCGGCGGTCTTCAATCCAGCGGTAGGCCGCCTTGTGAGTCAACGCCAACCAGGCAACGGCCACTTCTTCGGGCTGTAAAACGCACTTGTAACCGAAACCACCACCAACGTCCGGGGCTATAACCCTGAGCTTGCCTTGAGGCAGATTCAGGCATTCAGATAACCCGGTGCGAATCACATGAGCGACCTGCGTGGAGGTATACACCACCAGCTGACCTTCTCTTTCGTCCCAATGGGCAACAATGCCTTTGCCTTCCATTGGGTTCATGACCTGCCGCGCCATCCTGTATTCACGTTCAATAATGACGTCGGCAACATTTTCCAATTCGGAGGGGTCCTCACCTACTTCAAAGTTGAGGAACAGGTTGTCATCCCAATGCTCATGAATTCTGGCCGCATCGGTTCGCATCGAAGATTCGATGCTGGTAAGAGCCTCAAGCTCTTCAAGATCAACCTCAACCTGCTCGACCAGGTCTTCGGCGTCTCCGCGATGGGCACCAATGCACATCGCGATGGGCTCACCTACGAAGCGAACCTTATCTTTCGCCAGCACCCATTGTTCCGAATCACTATAACTGGGCAGGCTGGAATCTGCCCTGATGGCCTTGACGCCCGTCATATCCTCACAGGTAAAGACGCGATCCTCGGAGCCACCCGGCTTAGTGATGCCCTTGATTCTTGCGTGTGCCAACGGGCTACGCACAAAGGCAATATCCTTTAGCCCTGGTATCCGGATATCGCTAACGAAACGCCCTTTCCCTAAGAGAAGACGCTTGTCCTCCACCCTTCGTACGCGGGCGCCAATTCCACTTTCATTCATCATAGTGATCCACTCCAACTCAAAGAAGGGCTCCCTGACCGCCAGGAAGACCAACTTTAAAGTTCAGATTTATTAACGGAACAACTTAGCGCGGGCATCCAGGTAACGCATTTCGCTAAGTTCAGTGTATGGACGCACTGTGGTCATAAAATCATTGAATGATGCATAAGCTTCCTTCGACAGGCTGTCGGTGTTACCGACATCCGCCATAACCTGATGAGAAACCTTGCCCAGGGCAATCAATGTCGCATCATCAAGAGTCCGGAAATCAACATTCTGTTCTTCTTTGAGTATCTTCACGGCCTGAGCATTTTTATAGACAAATTCACTCAGAACCATCTGGTTTGCCATGGCGTTAGCGCCTTCAACAATCGACTGCAGGTCTTTATCCAGCGAGTTCCAGGCATCCTGATTAACAAAGCAGTCGAGTATTGCACTTGGTTCCATCCATCCCGGCCAGTAGTAATGCTTGGCCACCTTATGCAAACCAAACGCCATGTCATTGTAGGGGCCTACAAAGTCAGCACCGTCGATCACACCCGCCTGCAATCCCTGAGGAACTTCGCCCAGAGGCATTTGCACAGGAATACCACCAATTTCGCTCAGCACCTTAGCGCCAATACCAGTGCTGCGAATCTTCAGGCCTTTGAAATCTTCAATTCTGTTCAATTCCTTGTTGTACCAGCCAGCAGCCTGAACAGAGGTATTTCCGCCGGGAAGGAATTTAACGCCCATCGCGCCATATATCTTGTCGGCGATAGCCTGCCCACCGCCATAGTGCAGCCAGGCATTTTGTTCCTGCGAGGTCATCCCGAAAGGAACCGGAGAGAAGAACTGAACCGCAGGCTGCTTTCCAGCCCAGTAGCCCGCGTAACCATGCCCCATGTGCAAGGTACCATCTGCAACGGCATCCATTGTTTCGAAGGGAGACACCAGTTCACCAGCAGCATAGAGCTTGAGCTCAAGCCGGCCATTAGATGCCTTGTTGATGTAATCCGCTACAATCTCAGGGCCTGTTGCAAGCAAGGGAGAATTTCTTCTCCACGTCATTTGCATGCGCCACTGCTTGATACCTTTTGCAATGGCTGGAGCACCCGTAATGGCGGCTCCGGTAGCCAGCGCACCCACACCAGCAGTTTTTAACAGCGTTCTACGGTCCATACGACTCTCCCTTTCTTCTTTTAAGTTAACTTCTGTTTTACTCAATGCTCATACCAGCCCAGAGATGCAGGCTTTTATGAATTAAGTAAGTTAGGTAACCACATAACCAGTCCTGGCCAGACCCATATCAGGACCCCGGCAAATAACTGTATTGCGACAAACGGAATCACACCGCGATAAACGGTAGTCAATTTCAGGTTTTCCACCGCACCTTGCAGATAGAAAATGGCAAAACCGAAAGGAGGCGTCAGGTAGCTGGTCTGTAAAACCAGAGCCGCAGCAATACCAAACCAGAGGGGATCAACACCCAACATCAGTAGCGGAGTACCAAAAATCGGAATGACGATAAAAATGATCTCGAAGGTGTCCAGCAGAAAACCGAGAAGGAACATCATCCCTAATACGAACAGCGTTGCTCCAAGCGCCCCACCCGGGATCACCTGCAACAGGGAAGCAACCATCTCTTCCCCACCAAGAATCCGGAATACGGCGGCCAGAATGGTGGCACCAATCAGCATGGTGTAGATCATCACACTGATCATCATCGCGGCACGAGCTGCCTCTCCCAGCGTTCTCTTGCTGAACTTACCGCTACACAAGGCAAGCGCCATTGCACCAACGCCACCCAGCGCTGCGGATTCTGTAGCTGTCGCGATTCCTGAAAGAATTGAACCCAGTACCAAAGCTATCAATACCAACGGAGGCACCATTGCCACCATAACTTTTCGCATTAACGAATCACGGTCTGCGTCAGACATCTCCAGTGGAGGGCAGTTCTCCCGGTTTTTCAGAGCCATGAACAACATATAGGCGGTATAGAGAGCAACCAGCATGAGGCCCGGTACGATCGCCGCAGCGAACAGGTCAGTTACCGTCAGAGGGTTACCGTCAAAGATGCCCATACGCAGCTTGGCCTGAACGTTGGCATCCTGCAGCATCACGCCCAACAAAATCAGTACCGTAGAAGGAGGAATAAGCTGCGCCAATGTTCCGGAAGCACAAACCAGCCCGCAGCTCAGGGATTCTTTGTACTTGGCCCGCTGCATGGCGGGGATACTGATCAGCCCCATCGCCACCACCGTGGCTCCTACAATGCCAGTAGATGCAGCAAGCATCGCACCCACAAACAGAACCGCGAAACCAAGCCCGCCCCGGCGGCGACCAAATAGCTGCCCCATGGTAACCAGCAACTCCTCGGCCAACTTCGACCGTTCCAGAACCGTTCCCATGAACACAAATAAAGGCACAGCCAACAAAGTTTCGTTGGTCATAATATTCATCAACCGACCGGGCAACGCCCCCATCAGCATCATGTCGACTTCACCAAGGGTGACGCCCAGCAAAGCTACCAGTACCGCTACGCCACCCAACGTTAGCGCAACCGGGTAGCCACTCAACAACCCGAGAATGGCACCAACGAACAATATGAGAACTAAGAGTTCAGCCATGAATAAATCCTATATCCTTTGTTTTATATCTTGGCTTTAGCCGGCGAGGATTCGCCTGGGCCACCGGTTTCTGAACCGCGAATCACAAGAATGGATTTGAGGATCATGCTCAACCCTTGCAGAGCCAGAAGTATGCAAAACCCCCAGATACAACTTTTCAGGAGGTACATGAAAGGCAGGCCACCGGAAGTAGATGACTTCTCCAGCACGGACCATGAGCGATAGATGGTTGGCCAACTTTTGGATGCAACAACCCACAACATTGGATATAGCAAGACAAGGGTGCCAATCAGGTTGATCCAGGCCTTACCCTTGTCACCCACACGCCCATAAATCAGATCAACCCGGACATGACCTTCCTGTTGCAGAACCCAAGCCGAGCCCAAGGTAAACACCATGGCATTAATCCAGATTGCTGCCTCGGGAAGCCAGGGATAACCGAGGTCAAACGCGTATCGCAAAATAGCGGTTATGGCGGTAAGGAGAACTGAGACAAGCAAAGCCCATTTGAGAACCTCTCCAATCATGGAGTTGAGTCCATCGATCATGTCGGCGACATTTTTTACTAACATTATGATTCAACCCTCTCTACTACTACGCTTTGGTATTTTGTTTTGGCGCCAAACGACACCCTTCAACCCAATCTGGAAAGCGCCTTGCTTCTGGGCCCTGCTCTGCGCGAGCTTGCATTAATAAGCTACTCAATGGAGCAGATAGTCAGTACACTGAACATATTAGTATAACTACCCTTACCGCACAACAGGTAAGTACAAAAACCTACCCGCTAATTTGCGGACAAAATAATTAATTAAAAAACAGTTGGTTATAACTAATATAGGAGAGGAGCACAGGCCGTCTGGCCACATCTTTTGCAGATGGTAAGAGTAGAATGCACAGACAATGGAATGATCTCGCGAAGGGACGGACAGTCAGTTTTCACGCGATAGGTGTCGATGCTCCCAAGAATTCTGACAGAACATCAAAACTGTCAATCGAAGGAGGACCCGATTCAATCCATCGAACTGGCCGCGATCAATTAATCATAAGGAGCATCGAGATGAACGACACTTTGAACGAAGCAGCTGACACAAAACCGGAAGCGACCATGCCTCTTTGGAGGCGCCCTGGTTTCTTACTGAGACGTGCGCACCAGATCCACCAGGCGCTATTCCTTGAAGAATGCGCCGAGTTCAATCTTACGCCGATTCAGTATGGCATTTTGACGGAACTGCACGACCACTCACCCGGCCCGGATCAGATCACCCTGGCCCGGGAGCTAGGAATTGATCGAACCAACGTAGCAGATGTGTTGCAGCGCCTGGAAAAGCGGGGGCTCATTGCACGCCAAACCGCCGAACATGACAAGCGCATGAAGCTGGTAAACCTGACCCCAAAAGGTGAAGAAGTTCGTTCAGCCATGTTTGACGCCATGAAGACTTCTCAGAAAAGGTTCATGGCGCCATTATCAGAAAGGGAGCAAATAATCTTTATAGATCTGTTGCTAAAACTGGTCATGAAAAACAATCATTTTGGCCGGGCTGACCTGAACGCCAAATAAAGAAAAATACGGGGCCGCTGACTGTGCAAATAAACACACGTCAACCGCCCCGTTTTTCTTTGTTAAACCGGATAAACGAGTGAGTTATCCAGCAACAGATTATCATAAATGCAAATCCGCTCTTTCAGCTTGAGCTCACCACCTTCGATTACAAATATATCCTTGTACTTACCAACCTGGTGAAGTGTTGACTCCGGCTTATCATGCAGAGTCTGCATCAGAACGTAGTTTGATGACGATACAATCTGACCACCTTCCACTCTTTCAATCATGGTATTGCTGACAAAATGCCTCAGATAACGAGGCGCAAACATGGCTGTATTTGAAATTGCCAAAGCCCGGTCTCTGAGCATGGCCGCCCCTTCACAATAAACCAGGCCAACCGGATACTTGCTATCAAAGTTCTCCCTTGCAGTTACCTTGTATAGTGCGTCCTGTGTAAAGAATGATGGCCAGTCCATCAAATCACCATCGTCCAGCACTTCGGAATACCTGGCATTGAACTGAACGATTGCAGCGTTCAGCTCCGACAGGCTTTCCGTGTTTAATTCTTGTTCGATATCTTTCATGTTTCCTCCGGCCTCAAATCAAGAAATGCCCAGCTTTTCACGCCATGCCTTATACATACCCCGAATTGCAGATTCCGAAATAAGAGTGTCTGCCGTTCCGGTTTCAGTTTCAGGGTCCAGAGCCACATAGTGTTCGCCAGTTACCGAGCGCTTCATGCCGTCCTGAACAAACTTCATAGCTTCATTGTCTTCCAGACCGAGGAACCCTGCAGGCCCCATAAGGTTACCCTGCCGCATTCTGTGGCGAGTCATCTCTTCGCTATCACCCTCAAAACCGAACATGGTCCAGTTCATCACCATTTCGTCAGGTCCATTAGGAACAATCTGCCGCACGCCAAGAGTGTTCAGCTCTCGCTGTACGATAAGATTGGGCCAAATAGTCGCCATGGTCACACTCCAGGGCGAGTCAAATTCCGGAATCAATTCCAGAAATTCGCTGGAGTCCAATGCAAAATCGTCACGATACGAACGCATTTCCTTGCGCGCTTCGGAGCTGACGGTATCTCCGTCTGCCCGCGCAGAAGCCATAACACCATGTAAGCCTGAAGGGTCAGACAGCATCATGGATTTGTTGCCAGCCACCAGCAATCCGAATGTGACCAGGAAGGTGTGCAACAAGGTGGCATGGTAAGGGTCTTTCAGGTTCTCGTGGTAAAGCTTCCAGTTGCCCGGGAGGGTGTTTTTATAATACCCCAACACCTTGAGCGGGCGTCCGTCAAAGGTAGCGTCAAACTCGGCCAGCACCTTCTCGCCCAGATACTCCTCGATTGACGGCATCTTGTCTGAGAAGGAGGCAAAAATAACGCCGCGCCGGGTGGTGACCTGCAGCTTGGTCAGCCCGTGATCACAATTCTTGAAGTCTTTGGACATTCCGCCTTTGCCATCCACGCCCCGGCGAAACGGCACTCCAGCCAGATTGCCCTTAAGGTCGTATGACCACTGGTGATAAGGGCACACAAACTCTTTCGCATTGCCTCGCAAATCACGACAAAACTCAGCAGCTCTATGGGCACAGCGATTGAGGAATACGTTAATTTCACCGTCTTCATCACGGCTAACCACAACCGGAGTCGGTCCAACGAAACTACGAACATAATCACCCGCATTGGGGATTTCCGCCTCCAGAGCCACATAACTCCAGGTGTCCCCCTGGAAGATTTTTTCCACTTCCTGCTCATAAATGTAGGAATCGGTATAGACCCAATCCGGAATGTGATTCAGCCCTTCCTCCGGCCATACATAATAGTCATTAATATTCATGTTAGTGGCTCCGCTTCTAGCAATAAGTTGTCCTGGCTTTCCATGTTTTCTGAAATCCCCTGGCTGTTTTTGTCTGGCCTGAAGATTCTTTTTCAGACCATCCACGGAAAGCTTCTGGTCCAGCCACTTGCGGCCATCCCGTATGGCTCCAGCCATGTTAAACGCAACGACACCGGTCAACTTCTCACCGTCATGCAGATAAAAAGCTTCGCCTTCCCCGCCGTTGTTTTCTGCTGCAATGACGTCGTGACCGGGCGATGGTGTTCCAATCAACTGAATGTTCATCCCAAACTGGTCAGACCAGAACCAGGGCTGAATGTCGTAACTCGCAGTCTCATCGCCGGCCATATGTCTGGCGGCCACAATCGCCTGCTCCTGAGCATTCTGCCAGGACTCCAGACGTCGACCGTCATCACTGCCAGGCCATACAGCCACGTCACCCGCGGCATAGACGTCAGCTGCAGATGTCCGGCATGATTTATCAACGGTGATACCATTCCCCAGCGCAATACCTGCGCTCACGGCCAATTCCGTGTTCGGCTGAGCACCAATACCCATCACAATGACATCTACCTCAGGAGACTCTCCGGTATCGAGATCAATCTGAATACCGGATGAGGTTGATCTCAACCCAGCCGTGCGAGCTGAAGTTATGACCTTAACGCCTTGCTTTTCCGCCGCCTGATGAATACGCATGCCTGCAACCGGCGGTAAAACCCGCGCAAGAATACGTGGGCCGGCTTCAATAACCACAGCTTCGAGGCCCAGTTCCGAGACAACGGAGGCCACTTCCATTCCGATAAAACCCCCACCAATAATGCCGACACGCCGCCCTTTTCTGAGCATTTTTTTCAAAGCAATGGCATCATCAAGACTTCGCAATACATAAACGCCAGGCAGATCGACACCCGGCATATCGGGCATCCGGGCCCGGGCTCCCGTTGCGATCAGCAACTTGTCATAGGACTCTTCGCTGCCGTCGCTGAGGGTCAGGACCTTCTTATCTGTATCCAGACCGACGGCTACCAGCCCGCCCCTGAACTCGACATTGAGCTCTCTAAGGCGGTCATGACTCAGCAGTTGACAGACATCCGGGCCTGCCCGATCAAGCAAAATGTCTTTTGATAACGGTGGCCGCTCATAGGGGGCATGCCACTCCTCACTGATCACGACAATACGTCCAGCGAAGCCTTCCTGCCTCAGTGTTTCAATAGCGCTGGCCGCCGCCTGACCACCGCCTGCAATGACAAACTTTCCAGCTTCCGGTGATTCAGCTTTTTTCTCTGTATTTGCGGGTTCACCACTAATCACGGCCGACCGGGCAATATCGACAAACACCCCTTCCTCATTGGCTTTCACGAGATAAGTCTGCAGGTCTTCTTTTACTGGTGCGCACAGCGCCTTACCAGTACGGACGTCAAATCGCCCTTGATGAAGAGGGCACTCTATACAGCCGTCCTCAAGAAACCCCTCGGACAGCAAGGCTGTCTGATGGGTACAGATGTTGTTGGTGGCAAAATACTCACCGTCAATGCGATAAAGCGCGATGGGCGTACCCTCAACATTGATCGCCTTTATCTTGCCCTCACCCAGCAAATCATCTTTGGTACCTAAGAAGTGCCAAGCCATTTTTTATACCCCTTCTCTACTGGACTTCTCTTGCATCTCGGTGAACTCACTGACCATCAGCTGATCGTATCTTCACTAAAATACTCTGAACGCCATCATGACCATGAAGGCTTATTGTCAGTATACTGATCAATGATGCAATTACAACACTCCAATACCTACTTTAAGACTTCCACACTTTCGACCACCCCGTGCTATGACCGCATCCGAGCATGCAGCAGACCGCCCGATCAAAACCCCAGAGGGGCAGTAACATCAATTTCTGGCGAGAGCATTGATATCGGACACTTAATCAGTATACTGACTACAAGTGTATTCAGCACACTGACCAATTTCATCTATGTAGTGGTCCGATGCTGAATCTTTTATGGGTATGCACTGCGCGCGCGGCCCCGGCTTTGTTGATGGACGCCAGCCCGCATACCTGAATCAGGTGATGCAAATCTCACAGAAGGGCGGTAACAATGAGCAGAACAAAAAAGATAGCCTTAGAAGAACACTTCATGGCTCCGGGCTTTGAGGAGTATTCGAAAAGCTTTCAGCAGCACCTGGAGCCCGAAGTGTTTCAGAAACTGGCCCGTGCACTCGCCGACTTTGACGAAATCCGGCTCGCCGAAATGGACAAGGCCGGCATTGATATGGTGATTCTTTCCCAGACCGGACCCGGCGTACAAGGGGAAACCGACAAGGCCAGGGCTATTGTACGGGCACAGAAAAACAATGATTTTCTCGCCGCCCAGATAGCTCGCCACCCTACCCGGTTCGCCGGCTTTGCCAGCCTGCCCATGCAGGACCCTGAAGCCGCTACTGCCGAGCTGGAGCGTGCAGTAGAAAAGCTTGGCTTCAAGGGCGCGCTAGTCAACGGCCACACCCAGGGCACCTACTACGATGACCCGGCCTACGACATCCTTTGGGAACGAATGGAAGCCCTGGATGTGCCTTTTTACCTGCACCCTATAGACCCCTCCGTGCCCCTGGCTGCCTGCGAAGGCCATCCAGAGCTTGCAGGAGCCACCTGGGGATGGGGGGTGGAAACCGGCACTCATGCACTGCGTTTGCTATTCGGCGGTGTGTTCGATCGCTTCCCGAACCTGAAAGTGATTCTCGGCCATATGGGTGAAGGCCTTCCGTTTCTGCGCTGGAGATTTGACAGCCGTTTCGAAGCCTATCCCCACGGAATAGCCCTGGCCCGGCGCCCGTCAGAATATTTTGGCAGGAACATACTGATTACCACTTCTGGTGTCTGCTCGCCCCACGCTCTCCTTGGAGCCATAGGGGAAATGGGAGCAGAAGCGGTCATGTTTTCTGTCGAC
>Ga0209345_10001344_pt1 | contig 29497 bp, 25 predicted proteins | sample Cruoilmetagenom7_FD_187294 | JGI IMG/M metagenome (GOLD analysis project Ga0209345, IMG submission 187294) | Oil polluted marine microbial communities from Coal Oil Point, Santa Barbara, California, USA - Sample 7 (SPAdes) (version 2) | ecosystem: Environmental > Aquatic > Marine > Oil seeps ...
ATCCCCGCCATGAAAAACATGCCGCCCCAGACCGCTGCCGTCAGCATGGTCTGGCCCAGGTCAGGCTGGGCAACAAGCAGTGCCGCAACTATGCCAAACAGGATGATGGCAAACAGGTTGCCTGGAATTTCCGGATGCCGCGACCGCTCCGAAAACAGCCAGGCGCAGATCACCACGAAGGCAGGCTTCATGAACTCGGATGGCTGGACCGAGAGCCCGAGAATCGAAACCCAGCGCCGTGATCCCTTGATCTCGACGCCGAAAAACAACGCCATGATCATCATAAGGATGGATGCGACCAGCAGCAGCAATGCCGTGCGGCGCACCAGCCGCGGGCTCATGAAGGACACACCCACCATCACCCCCAGCGCCGGAAGCAGATAGAAGCCATGACGCTCGACGAAATGGAAGCTGTCGAGTCCCAGCCGCTCGGCCACCGCCGGGCTGGCAGCAAACGACAGCATCAGACCGATCCCCATCAGCGCGACAAAGGCCGCCAGGAAGAGACGATCGATGGTCCAGAACCAGTCTGCGACCGGTCCACGTTCGACGCGGCTAACCATGGTGTTCTCCATTGTTTTCAACATCGATGAGCATGTCGATATCACTCAAACCCGACACCAGGCTGACGAACGCGTCTCCCCTGACCTCAAAATTGCGGTACTGATCGAAGCTTGCGCAGGCAGGCGACAACAAAACCGCAGGCATCTCTGCCGCATCCGATGCCGCGTCGCGCGCAGCTGCAGCCACCGCATTGTCCAGCGTGTCTGAAATTTCAAACGGCGCATGCGCTCCAATGGTCGCGGCAAAACCGGCCGCCGCTTCCCCGATCAGATAGGCCTTGGCAATACGTGGAAAGAAAGGCTCCAATGCGGCAATGCCACCCTCTTTCGGCAAGCCGCCGGCGATCCAGTAGATGTGCTCGAAGCTCTGCAGCGCCGGCGCTGCGGCTTCGGCATTGGTCGCCTTTGAATCATTGACGAAGACAACGCGCCCCCGCCGTGCCACCGGTTGCATCCGGTGCTTGAGACCGGGAAAGACGGCGAGGCCTGCGCGGATTTCGTCCGCGCTCAGTCCGACCGCCAGACAGGCAGCGATGGCGGCAGCAGCGTTTTGTGCATTGTGCGCACCGCGAAGCGTGGCAATTCCGCCCAGGTCCGCCAGATCATCAACCGTGCCGCCCTTTGCCCGGCGGATCAGCGATCCCTCAGCAAACAGGCCTTCACTCAGCGGATGATCCTTGGAAATCCGTTCGACCGTCCGGCCCTGGCTTTCCAGCCTGTCGGCTATGCCGCGGCACCAGTCGTCATCGACACCGATGATCGCCACGTCGCTCTGCGCCACAAGCCGCGCCTTGACGTCTGCGTAGTGCTGCATCGAGCCGTGCCGGTCGAGATGATCCGGGGTCAGGTTGAGCAGCAGCCCTGCGCTCGGGTCGAGCGAAGGCGCAAGATCGATCTGGTAGGACGAGCACTCGACAACGTGAACCCGGTCGGCCGCAGGCGGCGCCAGTGTCAGCACCGCAGTGCCGATATTGCCGCCCAGCTGCGCATCCCGGCCGCTGTGCGCAATCAGGTGCGCAATCAGCGCCGTGGTGGTGGATTTGCCGTTGGTACCGGTGATCGCGATGAACGGGCTTTTTGGCGCATGCGCCCGCCGCTCGCGCACGAAGATTTCGACATCGCCGATGATCTCGACACCGTGGCTTGTTGCCAGCTCCACCGTCCAGTGCGGCTTCGGATGCGTCAGCGGTACGCCAGGCGCCAGCACCAGCGTGTGAAGCGACGCCCAGTCCAGGCCGCGCAGATCGGCGACGGGAATTGCCTCGGCTCTTGCTGCGTCAACCTGGGCCGGATTGTCATCCCATGCCGAGACGTCGGCCCCGCCGGCCACCAGCGATCTTGCTGTGGCGAGGCCCGAGCCCCCCAGTCCGAAGAGCGCCACGCGTCTGCCGCGAAATGTCGACGCCGCGATCATCGATCACCTCAACTTCAGCGTCGCGAGACCGATCATCGCCAGTCCGACCGAGATGATCCAGAACCGGACCACAACCTGGCTCTCGGTCCATCCAAGTTTTTCGAAATGATGGTGGATCGGCGCCATCAGGAACACCCGCTTGCCGGTCAGCTTGAACCAGCCGACCTGGATGATCACCGACAGCGCTTCGATCACGAACAGGCCACCGATGATCGCCATGACGATCTCGTGCTTGGTGGCAACAGCGACAGTACCGATCAGCCCGCCGAGCGCCAGCGAGCCGGTGTCGCCCATGAAGATTGCCGCCGGCGGCGCGTTGAACCACAGAAACCCGAGACCCGCGCCGATCACCGCGCCGAGGATCACTGCCAGCTCGCCGGTGCCGGGCACGAAATGGATCTGCAGGTAATTGGCAAACACCGCGTTGCCCGCCAGATACGCGATGGCGCCGAACGAGGCCGCGGCGATCATCACCGGCACGATCGCCAGCCCGTCGAGACCGTCCGTGAGGTTGACGGCATTGCCGGCCGAGACGATCACGAAAGCGCCGAAGACGATGAAGAACCAACCGAGATCCAGCAACAGGTCCTTGAAGAACGGAAACGCGATCGAGGAGCCGAAGGTCGACCCGTTGATCGTCGGCGCCGCCATCGAGGCCTGCATGATAAAGTACACCGCCAGGCCGGCGATGATGAACTCGATCCCCAGCCGAGCCTTGCCCGAAAAGCCCTTGTCGCTCTGCTTGGTCACTTTCAGATAGTCATCGTAAAAGCCGATTGCGCCAAATCCGAGCGTCACCAGCAGCGTGGTGACCACGTAAACACTCGACAGATCAGCCCACAGCAGCGACGAGCCGACAATGCCTGCCAGGATCATCAAGCCGCCCATGGTCGGCGTGCCGGCCTTGAGGAAATGGGTTTGCGGTCCGTCAGCGCGAATTGGCTGTCCCCGGCCCTGCCGCACCTTCAGTGAGGCGATGATTCGAGGTCCGAACAGAAACACGATCAGCGCCGCGGTAAACATCGCGGCACCGGTCCTGAAGGTGATGTACCTGAAAAGATTGAAAAACTGGACCTTGTCCGCCAGATCCACCAACCAGATGAGCATGATTTCGGTCCCCGAGCCGTTTAATCTTGAGTGCTGCTGTCAGACAGCACCGGATAGTTGTCAAGCAATGCCTTAACAATACGGCCGAAGCCAATGCCGAGCGATGACTTGACCATCACCACATCGCCATCTCTCAAAACCGTCTTGAGATACTCGGCCAGTTCGGTGGCTTCGTCCCTGTAGACGGTTTCGATGTCTGTTCCCAGCTCATCGCGCAGCGCTCGCATTTCCGGACCGGCGAGGCAGACCAGATCGGCGCCCGCATCCTTTACAGGCCCGGCCAGATCGCGGTGCACCTGTTCGGAAAAGCGGCCCATTTCCAGCATGTCGCCAAGCACCGCGATCCGCCGTCCCCTGAGCCGCACCGGCGTGTCGCGCATCAGCTCGAGAGCCGCGCGCATCGAGGCAGGATTTGCATTGTAGCTTTCGTCGATCAGCGAGAAACTGCCGCCATCAATCTTCAACTCGTGCCGGGCACCGCGGCCCTTTTCAGCCGAAAGCCGGGCAAGCGCATGCACTGCCTTGGCAAGGTTCGCCCCGGCAAGCTGCACGGTGCCAAGCACCGCCAGCGCGTTCTGCACCTGATGCCGACCCGGCGCGCCGATCTTGGCAGCCAGGTCTTCAGGGCCGATCCGGGCGGTAATCGTCGAGCAGTCGGGCAACAGCTTGCATTTGAGCAGCCGGAAGTCGGCCTTGGCGTTTTCGCCGAAGGAATGAACATGGCTGACGCCGAGTTCTCCTGCCCGCTTTTTCAGCCAGCTGTATTTCTCGTTGTCCCGGTTGAGCAGCAGGTGGCCGTCTTCGGCGAGGCCTTCCATGATCTCGGATTTTGCCGCCGCGATTTCGGTCAGGTTCTTGAAATTGCCCATATGGGCTGCGGCAACCGTCGTGATGATGGCAATGTGCGGCTGTACCATCTTGACCAGCGGCCGGATTTCGCCGGGATGGTTCATGCCGATCTCGAACACGCCGTAGGCTGTGCTCGCGGGCATCCGCGCCAGCGTCAGCGGAACGCCCCAGTGATTGTTGAACGAAGCAACCGAGGCATGCACCTCGCCGCTCGGCTCCAGCGCCTGACGCAGCATTTCCTTGCTCGAGGTTTTGCCCACCGAGCCGGTCACGGCGATAATTCGCGCCTCCGAGCGGGCCCGTGAGGCGCGTCCGAGATCCTCAAGAGCGGCCAGCACGTCATTGACCACGATCATCGGCGCGGTCAGCCGGCCAAGTGCAGGCAGTTTCGATTCCGACACGACCAGCAGGCTTGCCCCGTTGGCCACCGCCACACTGGCAAAATCATGCCCGTCGAACCGGTCGCCCTTGATCGCGAAGAAGGCGTCACCTTCGCCCACGGTCCGGCTGTCGATGGAAATCCCGGTCACGCCATCCGGCAGGGCGCCGACCGGACGCCCGTCCATCGCTTCGATCATCTCTTGCGAGGTCCACAGCAGGGTCATGCCTTGAGCTCCTCCAGTGCCTTGCGAATTTCGGCATGATCGGAGAACGGCAGCACCTTGTCGCCGATGGTCTGTCCCTCTTCATGCCCCTTGCCGGCAACAATGAGAGTGTCGCCGGCGTCAAGCATTCCGACCGCCTGACGGATCGCCGCCGCCCGGTCACCGATCTCCGTCGCGCCCTTGGCCGCAGCCATGATTTCGGAGCGGATCGCGGCCGGGTCTTCCGAACGCGGATTGTCGTCGGTAACGATAACCACATCGGCAAGCCGCGTCGCGATTTCGCCCATGATTGGCCGCTTGCCGCGGTCCCGGTCGCCACCGCAGCCAAACGCCACGATCACCCGTCCGGTGGTGAAAGGCCGCACGGCCTCCAGCACGTTTTCCAGTGCTTCCGGCTTGTGCGCGTAATCGACATAGGCCGGCGCACCCTGGGGCGTGGAGCCGATCAGCTCGAGCCGCCCCGATGCACCGGAAAGATGGTCAAGCGCTGCCATCGCCTTGTCTGCCGATGTTCCGCTGGCGATTGCCATGCCGGCGGCGACAAGCGCGTTGGCGATCTGGAAATCACCCGCCAGCGGCAGATGCACCTCGAAAATCCGCCCGTCCATGTGAACTTCGGCAACCTGCTTGTCGCGCAGATGCTCAACCCGCTTGAGATTGAGGAAACCGCCCTTGCGGCCAACCGTCAGCACGCGCGCACCGGCCCGTTCGGCCACCTCGACAGCCTTGTCCGACCAGCGGTCGTCAGCAAAGATCACCGCCGGTCCGCCCTTGGGCAAAAGCGTATCGAACAGCCGCATCTTGGCCGCCATGTAGTCTTCCATGGTCGGGTGATAGTCCATGTGGTCGCGGCCCAGATTGGTAAAACCCGCGACGCTCAGCGCCACGCCGTCGAGCCGGCGCTGGTCAAGCCCGTGGCTGGACGCCTCCATCGCGGCATGGGTCACGCCTTCGCTGGCAAGCTCGGCCAGCAGCCGGTGCAGCGCAACCGGGTCCGGCGTCGTCAGCGTGCCGTATTCCGTACGTCCGGGCGCCACCACCCCGGTGGTGCCGAGCATCGCTGCCTGTTCGCCGGCATGCGTCCAGATCTGGCGCAGGAACGATGCAACAGAAGTCTTGCCGGCGGTCCCGGTCACGGCAGCCATCACCCGAGGCTGTGGACCGAAAAAGGCTGCAGCCATGCGTGCCAGCGCCAGCCGCGGATCATCCGCCCGCAGCACGGTAAGTGCGATGTCCGCAAGATCGGCATCACGGCCGGCAATGATCGCCACGGCACCCCGGGATGCGGCCTGGGCGGCAAACCGCGCGCCATCGGTCTTCACGCCTGCAAGTGCGAAAAACAGGTTGCCCGGCTCGACCATCCGGCTGTCGGCGGTCAGTCCGGTAACCGGAAGCCCGGTATCGGCTGCTTGCGGCACCGCAAGAGATCCGGGAGACAGGGCGGCGATCAAGGCGGACAGTTTCATGAAATGCTCTGGTCTTTCATTGCTGTGGCAAAACGCGGTTCACTCTAATATCAGCGATGCCCTGCCCGCCACTTGTGTTTTCAGTATGACAGCGACAATGCCTGCGTGTCATTTCCAAACCGCGGCCGGACACCGAGGAAGGCTGCCGAACGGCGAATGATGGCGCTGACCATGGGGGCCGCATTGAGGCCCGCAGTGGCCGAATGTGCACCCTCCTCCGGCTTCGGCTCGTCGATGACAACCAGCACCACATAATCGGGATTGTCGATCGGGAATGCCGAGAGAAAGGCATTGAAACGCACGGCCGATGAATAGCGGCCATTGACCACTTTTTCCGCCGTGCCGGTCTTGCCGCCAACACGAAATCCCTCGACTTCCGCACGGCGTCCCGAGCCTTTGGCGACATTGAGTTTCATCAGCTCGCGCATGCTGTCACTGGTCGATGGCTTGATCACCTGGACGGCAACCTTGTCGGCTTCCTCGACGGTGCGCGGCAGGAAGGTCGGCTCGATCAGCTTGCCGCCATTCATCAGCGCCGCCGCGGCAACCGCCGTCTGTAGCGGTGTCGTCGACACGCCATGCCCGAAGGAAATGGTGATCGAATTGATCTTCTTCCATTCCGCCGGCTGGTGCGGTGTGGCGACTTCAGGCAATTCTGTCTGCATCCGGGTCAACAGGCCCAAGCGGGTAAGAAATTCCTTGTGCCCGGGGATACCGACGAGATCAGCCATCCGGGCAGTGCCGATATTGGAGGAATAGATGAAGATCTCCGGCACGCTGAGCACCCGGTTCTTGCCGTGAAAGTCCTTGATGGTGTAACCGCCGATGCGGATTGCCCCACGGGCATCAAATGAATCGGACATCTTCACCAGCCCGGAATCAAGCGCCATCGCCGTTGTGAAAGCCTTGAAGGTCGACCCCATCTCGTAGGTGCCCGCCGACATCCGGTTGAGCCGGTCTTTTTCCAACGCTTCCACCGGGTTGTTCGGATCGTAGTCCGGCAGCGACGACATGCCGATCACTTCGCCGGTATGCACATTGAGCACCACCCCGGCGGCAGCAATGGCCTTGTAGCGGTCCATCGCGGCGGCAAGCTCGTCGCGCAGCACGTGCTGCACCCTCAGATCGAGCGACAGCCGCACCGGCTTCATGTCCTCGTTGACCGTCAGCCCCGCGGCAGCCAAGTCGCCGAGCCCCTGCCCGTCGACATATTTCTCCATCCCGGCAATGCCCTTGTTGTCGATGTTGACGTGACCGACAACATGCGACGCCGTCGGTCCACCGGGATAGAACCGCCTCGTTTCCGGCCGGAAGCCGATGCCGGGAATGCCGAGCGAAAGGATCTGGCTTTGCTGCTTGGGGGTCAGCTGCCGCCTGAGCCACTGAAACCGCGAATTGGAAGACAGCTTGCGGTGAATGCCGCGCATGTCGAGATCGGGCAGAACCGTGGCAAGCAATTCGACCGCCTCGTCCGGATCGACAATCTTGTTGGGCTCGGCAAACAGCGACACCGTGCGGATGTCGGTGGCCAGCACCTCGCCATTGCGGTCGAGCAAGTCCGGCCGTGAAATCAGCAACTGGTCGGCACGTACAATCGAGGAAACCGTTTCCGGCGAGCGCATTCCATATTGCACCAGCCGCGCCCCGATGACCGAGTAGAACACCCCGAAACAGGCAATGGCGATGATGATGCGGTTCTTGGCCTGCGTGCCCTGCGCCTTGCGCACGCCCTCGAATTCGAGCGGTGTGCGGCCACGGCCACCGGCGGCGTTGTTGGCTGGCTTGAGCCCGGAGATAAGCGTTCCCAGATTTTTCATCGCTGCACAGACCCCGTCGTCAGTTCCGCATCGGTTGCACCGTCCGCCACTTGCGGCTCGAAGTCGCTCGCCCGCCCGGGCAGTTCATCCGGTTCGGCCATTTGTTCCGGCGCTATCGGTCTCAATCCGAGTTCGGCCTCGAAGGCTGTCGAAAGGCGCTGCAGCCGCGAGGGCTGATTGAGCAGGCTCCAGTCGGCTTCCAGCAGGTCGATGGTTTCTTCCTGCAGTTTGATCTCGGCCTGCAGTTCACGCACCTGGGCCAGCTTTTCCTCGGCTGCGTGCTTGATCTGGTAGGTCACTGTGGCGGCGGCGATCATCGCGCCAACAAGCACCAGGTCGAGAGTTCGCAACATGGCTCAGCCTCCGAGCGCCGCAAGCGCGGCAAGGTTGGGGACGGGAAGAATATCGGCGTCGGTTTTTCCGGCAGGCGCCGCCGTGCGCAGGCCGGCGCGCAATTTGGCCGACCGCGAGCGCGGATTGATCGCGCATTCCTCCTCGCCCGCCGTCAGCGGCTGCTTGCCGATCAGCGTGAACGTGGATTGCCGCTCGGCCACCATCGGCAGATGCCGCGAACCTGATGCCTTGCCGGCGCGGTCCTGGAAGAAGCGCTTGACGATGCGGTCTTCGAGCGAATGGAAACTGACCACCACCAGCCGCCCGCCGGGCTTGAGCGCCCGTTCGGCGGCAAACAGCGTGCGGGCGAGTTCGCCAAGCTCGTCATTGACGTAGGTCCTGAGCGCCTGGAACACCCGTGTCGCCGGATGGATCTTGTCCTGCGGCCGCCGTGGCGACACCTTCTCGATCAGCCCAGCCAGTTGCCGCGTGGTCTCGAATGGTGCTTTCAGCCGTTCCGCCTCGATGGCGCGCGCGATCCGTCCCGCTTTGCGTTCCTCACCCAGGATGCCGAAAATGCGGGTCATGTCGGATGGCTTGGCCCGGTTGACCACATCGGCGGCGCTGACACCCGATTGCCCCATGCGCATGTCGAGCGGTCCGTCGCGCATGAACGAAAAGCCACGCTCGGCTTCATCGATCTGCATCGACGAGACGCCGATATCGAGCACCACACCATCAAGGCTGGCCTCCTCGACATGATCGAGCAATTCGGAAAACTTCGCGTGAATGAGCTTGAGCTTGCCGCCCGAAGCCTCGACCATTGCAGCTCCGGCTGCAATCGCATCGGGGTCGCGGTCAAAGGCGATGACCTCGGCACCGGCATCGAGAATGGCGGCGGTATAACCGCCCGCGCCGAAGGTGCCGTCGACTATGGTTTCGCCCGATGCAGGTGCGAGTGCCACCAGAACCTCGCGGAGAAGAACCGGAATGTGGCGGACAGGTCCGCCTTGGACGTCAGTTTCACCCTCGCCCATGTCCGCCGCCATTCCGTTTCTCCATCCGTTGCGGACGGTCAGGAAATGGCCGTCCGTTCTTTCCGGGCTTGCGACTGCATTTCCTCGAATGCCGTCGGCTCCCAGAGCTGAAAATGATCGCCCCGCCCCGCGAACGTCACCTTGTCGGTGATGCCCGTGAAATCGCGGATAAAATCCGTCACCAGAAGCCGTCCCTCGCCGTCGAGCTTCATGAATACCCCGCCGCCATGAATGAGCAGCGACATCTTGTTGGCTTCCGCCGAGAACGGGTCCTGCGACCCGATCATCCGCTCGAAGCGCTCGAGCACCTCCGGCCCGGCCATCGAGACCGCCGGAAACACGAAATCCTGCCAGGCGTAGAGCTCTTCGACCGCCGATCGCGCCAGCACAGCCCGAAACATCGATGGCACGGATACCCGTCCCTTCGCGTCGATCCTGTTTGTCGCATTCGACAGGAACCGGTTCATGACTCTGTACCGCCGCTTCCGCCTGTTGGCCCCACTCCATCGACCCTCCGCTTCGCCTCCATTTCATCGCGCATGCAGGACTCTGGGCGGCGAGGACCGCCTGCGCGGTTCCTGGCTGGAACCGCAGTCCGGATTTGGATGAAACGGCGGATGCCCGCCTGCTGATCTTGGGCATTTGGGATAACATGGGCCACCATGGGCGTCAATGGGAACCACTCCCCTCCGCCACTCGAGTTTGACCCATTAATATCCTGTCAAGATTAACGAAGGGTTAGGAATGGTGGACAGAGTGTGAACGGCCGCACGCAGCGGCGAAAACTGCCGCCGCTTCGTGCCGGGGTTCATCGTCATGTCGGGGATTGTTCAAGCCACCGCCGCACCCGCAGTGCTGCTAGCAGGGTCGGGACCATTCAGGTCGCCACTTCGCCTGGTGTCAAATCAGGCCGCTGCGCTCAGGGGCAAACTCCGGCCGCATCGATGTATTTGCGCGACACCCAGCCGGATGGCATTGGCGTTCCCCACAAGGGCCGCATGCATTGTCCCGACATGCAGGTGATCGCATACCAGTTGCCGCGCCGGTCATAGACCGACACTTCGTCACCCCGGTAGACTTCGCCGGTCTGCTGGTAGCTCGATCCCGGCCCCGTGCGAACTGCCAGAAAGCCGTTGCCGCGGGCGTGGTTGTACTGGCTGATCGGTTTGACCCCGACGACATAGCCGGTGCAGTCGCCCGCCGATGCCGGACCGGTTGCCAAGGCGGCAAAGCCTGTCAGCGACAGGACGAGCAAAACGGATCTGATCGAGAAAGCCATGTCTGTTTCCTTCAGCACAGGAGGAGAGGCAACCGAGCCCCAATGTGCGCAAAACAGCGGATCGCCGCATTGACGTGGATCAACGGCCCCGGCTTGCACGAGACCGCAATCGACACGACCGGTCAGGCTTCACCCAGCATCACCATCGTGCACTGCTTCAACGTCGCAAGCAGGCTTTCGAGATGCGCGGCATCGTGGGCGGTAAACTTGAAGCTCGACGAGCTGGCATAAAAGAACTCCGCAAGCCGCTCCGGGCTGCTGCCCTTTACCGCGAGCGCCTCCGTGTGCCTCTCGAAAAGCCCTGCCAGCAGATCGATCTTGCCTTGCTCGACCTTCCGCTGGGCCTCGGTTCCCTGATCCCAGTAGCTGACCATGAGATCACTGGAATCCGGCATCTGCTTGATCTGGTCGAAAAACCTCACGATGGCGCAATCGAGAAAGATATCGATCCGCTCGCTGATGCTGGCCGCAGAGCGCCAGGCTTGCGTCACCTCTTCGACGACCCGGTCGGAGATCAGCTGCATCGCTGCCGCCATGACCTCGTCCTTGTTGGAAAACCGCGCATACAGCGTCGGCCGTGAAATGCCGGCCTGCTCGGCGATATCGCCCATCGTCGCCTTGCGCACGCCATAGCGCGAGAACACGTCAATTGCGGCATCCAGGATTTTTTGTTCGCGCTCGCTCATGCTAAACAACTTGACATTTATTGTATAATTGTAAAATGGTTTCTTCGATCCCGATTGGAAACGTGACCATTTGCCACCCGCCTGGCCATGTTCCGGTCTCCATATACCCTGTTTGACGATCACTGCTGCTGCTGGAGGCATGCCGATGAAACTTACCGTAGACGGAAAAATTCATGAGGTCGATGTCGAACCGGACATGCCTCTGTTGTGGGTCTTGCGCGACGAACTCGGCATCACCGGGGTGAAATATGGCTGCGGCATCGCCCAGTGCGGCGCCTGCACGGTCCATGTCGATGGCGTTGCCATCCGCTCCTGCCAGCAGCCGGTGGGCGATCTCGAAGGCGCGGTCACCACCATCAACGGGCTTGGCACACCGGACGCGCTGCACGCCGTGCAGGCCGCTTGGATCGAGCATCAGGTTGCCCAGTGCGGCTACTGCCAGTCCGGCCAAATCATGTCCGCCGCAGCCCTGCTGTCGGAAAACCCGGCGCCCAGCGACGAGGACATAGACGGTGCCATGAGCGGCAATCTGTGCCGCTGCGGCACTTACCCGCGCATTCGCGAAGCGGTGAAGACCGCCGCCAAAACAATCCGGAGCGCTTGATATGGGCCGTTTGAAAACAATCACCCGCCGCGCCTTCCTGATCGGCTCGGTCGCAGTTGCCGGCGGCGTCGCCTTCGGCGCCTATATGGTCAAGCGCCCGCATGACAATCCGCTGCTGGCCGATCTCGGCGACGGCGAAGCCGCCATCACACCTTACGTCCGCATCGATGCCGACGGCGTCACGCTGATCACCCCGCGCGCCGACAAGGGCCAGGGCGCCTATTCGGTGCAGGCGGCACTGATCGCCGAAGAGCTTGATGTCGAACTCGATCAGGTCAAGGTCGATCCAGGCCCGCCCTCGCCCGCTTACTGGAACACCGCACTTGCCGACGAAGCCGCCCAGTTCATGGTGCCGGGCGACGGCATCGGCAACCAGGCTGCCTATGGCGCGCTTTCGGCGATCATGAAACTGATCGGCATGCAGATCACCGGCGGCTCGACCACGGTTCCCGATGGCTTCGTCAAGCTACGGCAGGCCGGCGCCGTCGCCCGCGAAACCCTCAAACTTGCCGCATCGCAGAAATCAGGCGTTGCAGTTGGCGAGCTGGAAACCAAAGCCGGTGCCGTTCTGCTGCCCGACGGCACGTCGTTGACCTATGCCGAACTGGCCCCGCTAGCAGCAGATATCGAACCACCACAGGACATCGAACTGCGGCCCGCATCTCAATGGCGCCTGATAGGCAAGCCGATGCAGCGTGTCGACATCATCGCCAAATCCACCGGCACGCTCGATTACGGCATCGACCACAAGGTTGACGGCATGGTCCATGCGGCCATCAAGCTCAATCCGGCCCAGACCGGCCCGCTGGTCGGCTTCGATGCGTCCGAGGCGCTGAAAATGCGCGGCGTCAAGGAAGTCGTTCCCGTCACCGGCGGCATCGCCGTGATCGCCGACAACACCTGGCGCGCCTTCCAGGCGGCCGAAATGGTCGAGGCCGAATGGGGCCCTGCCCCCTTTCCGGCGACGATGGACGAACACTGGGACACGCTCTCGGCCAGCTTCACCGATGACCTTCTCGACAGCCGCAAGCGTGATGATGGCGACGTCGAAATAGCAATCGCCGAATCCAGCAATCTCGTCAAAGCAGAATACCGCGCGCCCTATCTCGCCCATGCGCCGCTGGAGCCGGTCAACGCCATCGTGCGCATCGACGATGACGGTGCAGAGGTCTGGACCGGCACCCAGGTCCCGCGCTTCATCCAGAACAATGTCGGCAAGATCGCCGGCATCGACCCGGAAAAAGTCATCGTCCATGCGCTCTATATCGGTGGCAGCTTCGGCCACCGGCTGGAAGACGAGGTGGTCAAGCAGGCAGCCGAGATCGCCGTTCAGATGAAGGGCACACCGGTCAAGCTCACCTACTCGCGCGAAGAAGACCTGAGCCATGATTTCACCCGCCAGATCGCCATGGCGCGGATGCGCGGCACGGTGCGCGACGGCCATGTCGAGACCTATAATCTCGGCATCGCCATGCCCTCGGTCGTGGTTTCGCAGATGGGCCGTCAGGGTCTTTCTGTCCCCGGCCCCGACAGCCAGATCGTCGCCGGCGCCTGGGATCAGCCCTTCGCCATCCCCAACCAGCGCGTCACCGGCTACCGCGCTCCGGAACTCGCGCCGATAAGCTCCTGGCGCTCGGTCGGCGCATCATCGAACGGCTTCTTCTACAATGCCGGCCTTGATGAACTGATCCACGCAGCCGGCGCAGATCCACTGGAAGAACGCATTCGCCTTTGCAGCAACCCCGAGGCCCGCAAGGTGCTCGAGGCGGTGGCCGAGATGTCGGGCTGGGACGGCGTGCTCGGCAATGGCCGCGGTCGCGGCGTGGCGCTGACCCAGTCGTTTGGCGTCCATTGCGCCGAGGTGATCGAAGTCACCAGCACCGAGGACGGCATCAGGATCGACAAGGTCTATGTCGCAGCCGAAGTCGGCACCGTGGTCGATCCGGTCAATTTCGACAACCTGGTCAAGGGTGGCGTTGTCTTCGCGCTTGGCCACGCCATGAATTGCGAGATCACCTACACCGACGGCATTGCCGACCAGAACAACTTCGACTCGTTCGAGGGCATGCGCATGTATCAATGCCCCCAGATCGAAGTTCGCGGCCTTGAAAACGGCGACCATGTTTTGGGCATCGGCGAACCGCCCGTGCCGCCCGCAGCCGCAGCACTTGCCGGTGCCATCTTCGCCGCGACCGGCACACGGCTGAGGGAAATGCCGTTCAACAAGTTCGTCGATTTCGTCTGATCAATCCTGCCCCGGTCGAAAGGCCGGGGCCAGTCAGCCACGTCGGGGTGCCGTCAGCGAAGCTCGAGAACCGAACCGTCGCCGAGCACAACCTTCTTCATCGGGATATCCCATGGCATCGGGAAGATCGTCTTCATCCGTGCAAACGGCTGGCCGACGCCGATGATCATCAGATCGTCGGGCAACCGCGCCAGCGTGCGGTCGTAGTAACCGCCGCCATTGCCGAGCCGGTAGCCCTCCTCATCCACACCGACCAGCGGAACGATCACCACATCCGGCACCACCGGCCCGAGATCGGCCGGCACCGGAATATTCCATATGCCCTTGGCCATGGCGCTGTCGGGTGACCAGCGGTGAAACTCCACCGGCTCGTTCTTCTCCACCACCACCGGCAGGCAGATCTGTGCACCGCGTTCGCTGGCTTCCACCATCCAGGGATGCAGATTGAGTTCGCCGCGGATCGGCCAGTACACCGCAATCGTCCGCCCGGTCACATCGCCGAGAATTTCAGTCAGCCGCGTGGATATCGCCGCAGCCATCACCTTGCGGTCTTCAAGCGAAACCTGTTGCCTTTCAGCATAAAGCCGGGTCCGTTCGGCCTTGCGAAACACCGAGACATCTTTCCAGGTCTGCGGATCGACAACATGGCCGTCGACCAGCATATGCGCAAAGCAGACAGTGGATCCGGGGGCTTCTTCATCATCATCATGGGTCATGGCGCCGATATAACACCCGGGACGGACCGCTGCACTTGCCTGATTGCGTCATGCTCCGTCTCACGAAAAGGCAAGGTCTTAACGGCCGGCAGACGGGTGAGCGGCCCCGCCCCGTATCAAACAGGCCGGTTTGATGGTAAGTCATATAACCGCCGGTTTCCGGCATGAAGCGCGAAAAACGGGTGACGAAATGCAACCATCAGATGCGGCCAATACCAACTTCCCGATGCTGGAAGGCGCCATTCGAAACCCTGACAACCCCAACCATCTCATGGTCGTCAGGCCGGTCAGGCGAACGGTTCGCATCTATGTTGACGGCACCTTGATTGCGCAGACACAAAACGCGCTGCGCGTCATGGAGATGGGAAAATCACCCTATGATCCCGCACTTTACATTCCCGCGTCGGACATCATCGCCACACTTGATCCGCTCGACAAGACCACCCACTGCCCGCTGAAGGGCGATGCCAGCTACGTCACCCTCAATGGCAATGAAATAGCCTGGACTTACGACCGGCCCCTGGAGATCTCCAGACAGCTCGCCGGACACTACGCATTCTGGCCGGACAAGGTCAAAATCACCGAAGGCGATTGATCCGGCGCGCAGAAAACAAGCGGGCGGGAGAACCGGCAATCTCCGGCTTATCCCGCCCGTCGATTTTGGGATGACGTTCCCGCTTACGCGCTATTCCTCGTTGATCGAGGACACGGCCAGGTTGGTCAGCTTGCTGTTGGCCGCCTTCTCCTGGTCGAGAATGCCGGACAGCAAATCATGGGCTTCCTTGTGACCGAGCACCTTGGCCCATTCGCGCAAGGTTCCGTAACGGGCGATCTCGTAGTGCTCGACAGCCTGGGCTGCGGCGATCAGGGCAGCGTTCTTGGCCACACCTGTTGCCTCTTCGATGATGCCGTCAGTCTCCTTGATCAGGCCTTCGATTGCGTCGCATTTTTCACCGGACGCCTTCTTGCCGATCGACTGAAACACCTTCTCGAGTGTCTTGATCTGCCCCTTGGTTTCCTCGAGATGCTCGCCGATTGCGTCCTTGAGCTTCTTGCCGTTGGCAGCCTGCTGAACCTTGGGAAGCGCTTTCACCAGCGCATTTTCGGCGTAATAGATGTCTTGCAGGGTGTGTTCAAAAGCGTCGGACAGGGTTTTCATGGCACGTTTCCTTTCAAACAGATGATATCGCGACGACCGCGGATTTCGGGTAGGTGGTCTCGACTGACCTGGTTCTGGCTCGACAGGACATCGCGTCCGGTCTGGCGCTAAACGGCGCTGATGGAGATTGGTTCCCGGACACCCGGCGCAAGGGCGCGCAGCACACGGGCGCGGCGGCAACACGGTCCCGCAAGCGACGTCTTCATAAAAGTGAAAGTGCCAGTCGGCCTGTAAGCCGGGTTCTGTATGGCCTCCGTCCGAAGACGAAAACGTGGCAGCCATTCCTCTGGGACACGCATTGCTGCGCACCTCAAGCAACCTACCCGGATGATCAACCCCGGAAAAAGGGCCGGGCTTGCGCCCTGCGTCATCCCTATTCGGTCTTGCTCCCGGTGGGGTTTACCGTGCCGCTTCCGTTGCCGGTCGCGCGGTGGGCTCTTACCCCACCCTTTCACCCTTACCCTGCCCGTCAAATGACCGGACGAACCGGCGATAAGAAGGCAAGGCGGTTTGCTTTCTGTGGCACTTTCCCTGGGGTCGCCCCCGCCGGACGTTATCCGGCACCGTTTATCCGTGGAGCCCGGACTTTCCTCGCCCTGCTGTCTTTCGACGTTGCAAGGCGCGGCTGCCCGGCCGACTGGCGCGCCCTCCTTAGACCACGGAGCCAGCGATGACCAGAGAAATGCTGGCCCATCCGGCAGGCCAGCCAATTGACAATCCCGGCACACGGGATTATCGAGCGCTCAGGGTGAAGGCCCCTGCCGCTCGCTGGCTTGTCCATGGTGAAGTCCTTCTCAATTCTCTCATCCACCGATTTCAGTCGAATGCGGTTTGATGGCAACGCGAGCGCCCTTCTTGTTTCCGCATCCAGACACTGAAAGAGGTTTGTGATGACAGGATCGTCTACACCCGAAGAAAATATCTACCTTGCCGGTTCACTGCCGGCCCTGTTTGCCAGGACCGCCACGCCGATCATCGTGGTGATGGGCGTCAATGGCCTGTTCACCGTGGTCGATGCCTATTTCCTCGGCGCCTATGTCGGGGCCGATGCGCTCACCGCGGTCACCCTGATGTTCCCGCTCTACATGCTGCTGGTCGCCCTTTCGACGCTGGTCTCGAACGGTTTCGCCAGCGTTTTTGCGCGTCTCATCGGCGGCGGCGAGCGGGATCGGGCCCACACCGTGTTTGCCCAGGCCGTGCAACTGGCGCTCGTGGTTTGCGCGATCCTGATCGCGCTGTTCCTTCTCTTCGGCAACGCGCTCAGCCTCATGGCCGCCAATGGCGATGCCGGCCTCGCCGGGATGGGCTACACCTATATCTCCATCCTGATCCTGTGTTCGCCGCTGGTCTTCGTGTTGTCGATCAGCATCGCCTCGCTGCGCAGCGAGGGCTTGCTTACCGCGATGGCGGCGATCACGCTGATGTCGGCGCTCCTGAACATCACCTTCGACTATCTCTTCATCGTCCAACTCGGCGCGGGCGTTGCAGGCTCCGCTTACGGAACCGTGCTGGCGCAGTTCTGTGCGATGGCGGCAGTGCTGATCTACCGGTCACGCTCGGGCAGCAAGAGCGGGTCCCGCCGTGGGGTGCACGGGTTCGGATACAACCATTGGGGCGAACTGCTCGCACTCGGGGCGCCATCGAGCCTGGGCTATATCGGCCTGTCGCTTTCGGCCGGACTGACACTCTACTGCCTGCAGCTCTGGGCCGGAGAGACCTATGCCGCAACAGCCGGCGCATTCGGCATCATTACCCGGCTGATCACCTTCAGCTTCCTGCCCCTGCTGGGACTGAGCATGGCGTTCCAGACCATCGCCGGCAACAATTTTGGCGCGAAGCTGGCGGCACGAACCGACAGAAGCATCATCCTGGCGTTGGTAATGGCGCTGATCTATTGCGTGACCGTGGAGCTGATATTCCTGTTCGCCCGCAGCGAGATCGGCTTCATCTTCATTGACGACAGCGCAATCGTCGGCGAGATCGCCCGGATCCTGCCCTACACGGTGATGGTGATGTTCATCTTCGGGCCGCTGATGATGATCGGCTCCTATTTTCAGGCGATCGGCGATGCCCCGCGGGCCGCGCTGCTGGGGCTGTCGCGAACCTATCTGTTCGCCCTGCCTTTGACCTTCGCACTGCCCTTCTGGTTCGGTGAACCCGGGATCTGGTACGCAGGCATCGTCGCCGAAATGCTGGTGCTGATAACGACAGTGCTGGTGCTGATGCACCGCAGCAAGTCACGCGGCAACCGCTGGGGTCTGCTCGAAGCACGGAGTTGAGGCCAAACGTGACAGTGGCCTTGGGCAATCCACCATCAGCCATTGCGGAAACCACCATTCGAAAGCAGAACGGCCGCCAGACTGGCGGCCGTAATTATTTTGCTTTCAGGAGGAACCTATTACATCGAGCCGCGTTTAGGCTTTGCCAGGCTGATGAAGAAAGGTTTACCTCCGGCCTTATTTCATCAACCGGGAAACCTTGCCGCAATAGCGCTTGGAGACCGGGTTCATCCGCTTGGCGCCGTGTCCGGCGTTGTATTTGAGGATGGTGCCGCAGGTCGTGCCGCCGCCGAGCTGGTGTGCCTTGGCGAGATACAGCATGCCGTATTTGATGTTGGTTTCGGGATTGTAGAGCCCCTTGGTCGAACCGCGATAGCCCATCATCCGCGCTGTCGCGGGCTTGATCTGCATAAGTCCGACCTCACCGGCAGCGCCCCGCGCCTTCGGCCGGTAATTGCTTTCCACCGAGATCACCGCATGAGCCAGCGCTTCGGGAACGCCGTTTTTCTTGGCGTAGCTGGAAATCAGCTTGCCGTAAGGCCGCTTGGAATATCCAAAGCTCATGCTGGAGCTCTTGATCTTGCCATTGGAGATCGAGCCGGTTGTCCCCTTCGATGTTCCGGAGGTTTCGCAGCCCGAGAGCGCAAGGGAAATCAGGGCCACCGCAGCAGCCGTAAAAAAGAGACGCATATTTTGAATTACTCCGATGGCGCCTTGCCCAACCGTTCATCGACGAGGACGGGATATACCCCTGGCGCGTTGTTTTTCAGTCCGGAACCGCGACAGGCTTTTGCCGTCACCCGGTCCGTGCGTGGAAGCCAACTTAATCAAGGCACAGGCAGGCGTATTTAAGGCCAGGCAACCCAAAAATTGCTGCGTCGCAATAAATTTACATGTCAGAGTGTAACATTGTGTCCGCCAAGACCGATCTGAGCAGCAGTTTTCTGGCGGTCTCAGGCCACTGTTGGCAGCGCCGTCAGCAGCTTGTGCAAGGTCCCGATGGTCGACGCATCGGCGATACCATCGACGCGCTCGGGACGGAAATGCCGCTGGAATGCGCGGATCGCCGCCGCCGTCTCGGCGTTGAATGCCCCGTCGACCAGAACCGCGTACCCATATAGCGCCAGCATGGTCTGCAGCGCCTCGACCGGCTGGCCCGCATCCCCTTCCTGGAAAAACCGGCCGCCACCGACCGGTAGCGGTTCGACCCAGTGGCCGATACCTTCTTGATGCAGCAGGCCCCAGGGAAATTTCTCGCCCGGATCCTGCTTGCGCATCGGCGCGATGTCGGAATGCGCCAGCACCCGCTCGGCGGGTATGGCGTTGCGCTCTATTATATCCTGGCAAAGCGCGATCACAGACTGGATCTGCACCGTCTCGAATGGCGGTGAACCAGCCTCGTGCCCCGGATTGGCGATCTCGATGCCGATCGAGGCCGAGTTGATGTCCGTCTCGCCCTTCCAGCAGCTTTTCCCCGCATGCCAGGCACGCGTGTTTTCGGGCAGAAGCTGGGTAACGGTGCCGGCCTCGTCGACAAAGTAATGCGACGAAACCTGGCTTTGTTCGGTGCACAACCAGTCAAGCGCGGCTTCCGCCGTCGGCATTCCGGTATAATGCAGGATCAGCATGTCCGGCTTGCGGCCGTCCTTGCGCTCGCCGCAATTGGGCGATGGGCGCACCCGGGCGGACTTGTAATCGGGATCAAACTCACTCATGCGGCAGCGCGGGCTTTCTCGATCACCGAGAAGGCGTCATTGAGCGCCGCCATCCGGTCATTGGCGATACTAAGGAATTCCTCGGGCACGCCACGGGCGCGCAACCGGTCGGGATGACTCTCCGAGGCAAGTGCGCGGTAGCGTTTCTTGACCTCATCGAACGGCGTGCTGTCGGCAAGGCCAAGCACGGCGTAGGGATCAATGCCGTTGGGATGAACATGGCGCGCCATGATGCGGTCAAAATAGGCTTCATCGAAATGGAAGATGTCCGCCACATCGGCGATGAATTCCAGTTCCTTGTGGTGGATCACGCCATCCGCCTTGGCGATGTGAAACAGCCCGTCGAGCACATCCTCGAGCATAGCGCAGTTGGCCTCGCCCGATCCGCACATTCCGGCCACCCGTTGCGCATAGGCCTGGTAACCCGCAACATCCTGCTTGGCGAGATTGTAAAGCCGCGCCACGTTGTTGGCTTCGGATTGCGGAATGGCGAAGATTTCCTGGAACGCCAGCACCTCTTCCGGCACCACGATGCCGTCGGCCTTGGCCATCTTCGCCGACAGCGCAATCACGGCCACCGAAAATGCCACTTTCCGCCGGGTTTCCGGATCACCGGCAAACGCGGTACGCACGGCCTCGACAACGCCTGAAAAGGCGGTGGAAGCGGTTTCGCCGATGGCGTCAAAAAGGCGGCTGAACATAGACATGCTGTCTTCTTACGTGATTTGGTCTCAGAAATCGAGTATGGCGCAGTGCACAATCCGGTGAACGATCCATCACCGCCAGCACCCCGATCCATCGCCGGAATTCGTTGGACCCGGACCGCTTTGTCCCGGTATGCCGTGGCCATGACCGATTCAACCAGCCCATCAGCGCCCGTGCCTGCCGCTGCCGTCCATCCACTCGCCGGCATGGCGATTGGCTTCGTCGGCATTGTCATCTTCGGCGCCACCCTGCCCGTCACACGCATCGCGCTGGACGGGTTCTCGCCGGCGTTCATCACCTTTGCCCGCGCCGCCATTGCCGCAGCGGTCGCGGGAGCAACCCTGATCGCGCTGAGAAAGCCGTTTCCCCGTCAGCATGCGTTGTCGCTTTTCATCGCCGGCATCCTGCTGGTCTACGGCTTCCCGGGCTTTTCCAGCGTCGCCATGCAGACCGTGCCGGCCTCGCACGGCGGGGTGGTGCTCGGCGTGCTGCCGCTGATGACCGCCACCTTCGCCGCCCTGTTCGGCGGCGAGCGCCCGGGGATGGCATTCTGGGGCTGGAGCATTGCCGGCGCCGTACTGGTGATGGTCTTCTCGCTCTCCGGCGCCGACATCGACCCCGGCATCGGTGATTTCTGGCTCGCCTGTGCAGCGCTCTCCGCATCCTGCGGCTATGTCATCTCCGGCAAGCTCGCCCGCACCAGGCCGGGCTGGGAGGTGATCAGCTGGGCCCTGATCGTCACTGCGCCGATCTCGCTGGCAGGCACCGCATTCACCTGGAACACCGGGATTTATCAGCCGGACAGCCACGCATTGATGGCGATGGCCTACCTGGCGCTCGGGTCGATGTTCGCCGGCTTCATCTTCTGGAACTGGGGCATGGCCATTGGCGGCATCGCCCGCGTCGGCCAGGTGCAATTGCTGCAAAGCTTCGTCACGCTCGGCCTTTCCGCCCTGCTGCTGGGCGAAGCCGTCACCCCGGTGATGCTCGGCTTCGCCTTCGCCGTCGGTGTCGTGGTCTGGTGCGGACGCAAGGCCAAGGTAGGCTGACGGACGCCTAGCTGTGCCCCGCCACCTCGCGCGGCTTGTAGGCGCCTTCGAGCAGGCGAATGGAAGCTGCGTCGAGTTTGACTTCGAGTGCGCCGATGGCTTCATCGAGTTGGCCGATCTTCGTGACGCCGACAATCGGCGCGGTCACGAAGGGTTTCGACATCACCCAGGCATAGGCCACCTGCGCCGGCTTGACGCCGAGTTTGGCCGCAACCTTTTCGACGCGTGACAGGATGGCATAATCCTGCGGCGACCCGAAATAACCCTGCGCCATCTTGTCCGTGGCAGCCCTGTTGGTCGCCTGCCCATCCTTCGGCCGGTTGCCGGCCAGAAATCCGCGCGCGATCGGCGACCAGGGCACCACGCCCACACCTTCGGACGCGCAATAGGGCATCATCTCGCGCTCTTCTTCCCGGTAGGCCAGGTTGTAGAAATTCTGCATGGCGACGAATTGCTGGTAGCCCCGCGCCTTCTGCATCTCGCGCAGCTTGGCAAACTGCCAGGCCCACATCGAGGACGCCGCAACGTAACGCACCTTGCCTGCCTGGATCACCGCTTCGAGCGCAGCGAGCATCTCTTCGTGTTCGGTGTCGGGGTCGAGGCGGTGAATATACAGCACATCGACATAATCCATATCCAGCCGGGTCAGCGACTGGTCGATCTGGTCGAAAATATGCTTGCGCGACAGGCCACGGTCGTTGGGCCGGCCATCGCTCATCCTGAGGCCCACCTTGGTTGCCACCACGATCTCGTCGCGCCGGGCATAGGTTTTGAGCGCCTTGCCGGTGATCCGCTCGGAATCGCCGTAATTGTAGTGGTTGGCCGTATCGAAGAAGTTGATCCCGCTCTCGACCGCCTTGCGGAAGAACGGCTGCGCCTCATCTTCCGGGATCACCCAGGGATGCGTCGGTCCGCCCGGCGTGCCGAAACTCATGCAGCCAAGGCACAGCGGTGAAACCTTCAGTCCCGTTTTTCCCAGCCGGACATATTCCATGCGCCTTCTCCCGTCATGTTTGCAAATATGCGGCGACGATAGGCAGCCCGCAGCTTTGCGGTCAATAGCTGGCAGCCGCGCGCGAGGCCTGATCATACTGCCCCGACATCACCCGCATCAGCGCCGCGATCTCGCTGACCCGCGCCTCGTCCAGACCGAGAGACTTGACGGAATCGATCAGCAGCTTCTCGCGCAAATCCCGGTAGCGCAGGCACAAATCGGCGCCGGTCTTTGTGATCCGCGCGGTCTTTTCCTTGCCGCGCCGGCCGGCCTCCACCAGCCCCAGCGCCTCAAGCTTCTTCAGCGCATAGGCCACCACATGGGTGTCCTCGATGTTGAACATCATGCACAGTTCCGACTGGCTCTTGTCGCGCTCGCGGTGATTGACCGCATGCAGGATCTGCACCTCGATCGCCGACAGGCCTTCCCCGCCCGCGGCGGAAGTGCAGCGGGTGATCCAGCGCTGGAAGGCATTGCTCAGGATCACCAGGCCGAATTCCATTTCCGACAGCGCCGGCATGCCGCCATCGGCCAGATGCGAGGCCGAGACAATCGGGCCGATATCCGCCGCAGCGGTGGATTTCTGTTGAGCCATGTCAATTACACTCACACTTTATCGATAAAATGTTGACGTTATGCCGACAATAAGCATTATACGCGGACCATTATCCGTGTCCATGGCAACAGCAGGACGCGCAATCTTTCAGGAGCGATTGATATGAGCGGTGTTTGGGATTTCTGGATTGATCGTGGCGGCACCTTCACCGATGTGGTTGGCCGCGCACCCGATGGCACGCTGCACCAGCGCAAGCTCCTGTCCGAAAACCCGGAAGCCTATCCCGACGCCGCCATCCAGGGCATCCGCGACCTGCTCGGCATCGACCAGTCCTCCCCCATCCCCGCGGACAGCATCGGCCACGTCAAGATGGGTACCACGGTTGCCACCAATGCGCTGCTTGAGCGCAAGGGCGACCGCACGCTGCTGGTCATCACCAGGGGCTTCCGCGATGCGCTGCGCATCGCCTACCAGGCCCGGCCTGACATCTTCGCCAAGGAAATCATCCTCCCCGAACAGCTCTACGAGCGCGTCATCGAAGTCGATGAGCGCACCATGGCCAACGGCAAGGCAGTTCGTGGCGTCGACCTCGAAGCCCTTGAGCCGGAACTGGCAAAGGCCAGCGCCGATGGCATCGATGCCGTCGCCGTGGTGCTGATGCATTCCTGGCAGAACTCCATCCATGAGATCATCGTCGAAGATGCGTGCAAACGCGCGGGCTTCGGGCAGATCTCGGTAAGCCACCAGGTCTCGCCGCTTGCCAAGCTCGTCGGCCGTGGCGACACCACCGTGGTCGACGCCTATCTCTCGCCAATCCTGAGACGCTATGTCGACCGGGTCGCAGGCGAACTCGGCGCCACCCCTTCCGGCGAACCCGGTCCCACACTTCAATTCATGATGTCGTCAGGCGGACTGACCGCGGCTGACATGTTCCGCGGCAAGGACGCCATTCTCTCCGGCCCCGCAGGCGGCGTGGTCGGCATGGTCGAGACCGCGGCGCTTGCCGGTTTCGACAAGGTCATCGGCTTCGACATGGGCGGCACCTCCACCGATGTCGCCCATTATGATGGCGATTACGAGCGCGCCTTCGACACTGAAGTGGCAGGCGTGCGCATCCGCGCGCCGATGATGCGTATTCACACCGTCGCCGCCGGCGGCGGCTCGATCCTGCATTCGGGTGAAGGCCGTTTCCGCGCCGGCCCCGATTCCGCCGGTGCCAATCCCGGCCCCGCCTGTTACCGCCGCGGCGGACCGCTCACCGTAACCGACGCCAACGTCATGCTCGGCAAGCTGCAGCCCGATTTCTTCCCCGCCATATTCGGCCCCCGGCAGGACCAGCCGCTCGACGTCGACACGGTACGCCGGGCGTTTGATGACCTGGCGAAAGACCAGCCCGGCAAATCCGCCGAGGAAATCGCCGAAGGCTTCATCACCATCGCGGTCGAGAACATGGCCAACGCGATCAAGAAGATCTCGGTGCAGCGCGGCTATGATGTCACCCGTTACCTGCTCAACTGCTTCGGCGGCGCCGGCGGTCAGCATGCCTGCCTGGTGGCCGATGCGCTGGGTATGGAATCAATCCTGATCCACCCCTTCTCCGGTCTGCTCTCAGCCTACGGCATCGGCCTGGCAAGTGTCTTCGCCAGCCGCCAGCAGGCCCTGATCAAGCCGCTTGCGGATGACAGCCGCACCGATGTCAAACTGCTCGTCGACACCCTGTGCGAGGGCGTGTTCGAGGAACTGGCAAGCCAGGGTGTCCCCGATGACGCCATCAGCTGGCGACCGGTCCTGCAACTGCGTTACGACGGTACCGACACCACCATTCCGGTGGCCTTCTCGGATTTCGATTTCGACGCCGCCCGCACCGAGTTCGAAAAGGCCCACAAGGCCCAGTTCGGCTTTGTCTATGACAACAAGACCATCATCATCGAGGCTATCTCGGTGGAAGGCATCGATGACCGCGAAGATCACCGCATCGAAGCCGAGCACGAACTCGACCAGCTGGAAATCGAAGACGGAGAAACCCGCCCGGTCTACGCGGACGGCCAGTGGCATGATGCCCGCATCCTGCGCCGCGACAGGCTCAAGCCCGGCAACCGCCTCAAGGGTCCGGCCCTGATCATCGAACCCAACCAGACCATCGTCATCGAGCCGGGCTGGGAAGCAACCATCAACGCCCGTGACCACGTCGTGCTCACCCGTTACCAGAAGCTCGAGCGGGCGCTCGCCATCGGCGCCGACCGGGCGGATCCGATCCTGCTCGAAGTGTTCAACAACCTGTTCATGTCGATCGCCGAGCAGATGGGCGTGACGCTGCAGAACACCGCCTATTCGGTCAACATCAAGGAGCGGCTGGATTTCTCCTGCGCCGTCTTCGACCGCAGCGGGGCACTGGTTGCCAACGCCCCGCACATGCCCGTGCACCTGGGATCGATGGACCGCTCCGTGGAAACCATCATCCGGCTCAATGAGGGCGACATTCACCCCGGCGATGTCTTTGCCCTCAATGCCCCCTACAATGGCGGCACCCACCTGCCCGACATCACCGTGGTCACCCCGGTGTTCTCCGATGACGGCTCGGAAATCCTGTTCTGGGCAGCCTCGCGCGGCCACCATGCCGATGTCGGCGGCACCGCGCCCGGCTCGATGACGCCGCTCGCCACAACGGTCGACGAGGAAGGCGTGCTGATCGACAATTTCCGCATCGTCGAGCGCGGCCGCTTCCGTGAAAAGGAACTGATCGAGATCCTTACCGATCACCCCTTCCCGGTCCGCAACGTCACCCAGAATGTCGCCGACCTGAAAGCCCAGATCGCCGCCAACGAAAAGGGCGTGGCGGACCTGCGCAAGATGGTCAACGACTTCGGGCTTGATGTGGTCGAGGCCTATATGGGCCATGTTCAGGACAATGCCGCCGAAAGCGTCGCCCGTGTGATCGAAACCCTGTCGGATTGCGAATACGAATACCCCACCGACACCGGCCAGGTGATCAGGGTCAAGATCTCGGTCGACCGCGAGAAGCGCGAGGCGACGGTCGATTTCACCGGCACCTCGGATGCAATGGAGAACAATTTCAACGCGCCCGAGCCGGTGGCCCGCGCCGCCGTTCTCTACTGCTTCCGGGTGATGGTGGAAAAGCCGATCCCGATGAACGCGGGCTGCCTGCGCCCCATCCGCATCGTCATTCCCGAAGGCTCGATGCTGAAGCCCGCCTACCCGCGCGCGGTTGTTGCCGGCAACGTGGAAACATCACAGCACGTCACCAACGCCATTTTCGGCGCGCTGGGAGCACTGGCCAACAGCCAGGGCACGATGAACAACCTCACCTTCGGCAACGACAAGTACCAGTACTACGAGACCATCTGTTCGGGCTCGCCGGCCGGTTACGAGAACTCGGGCCGGGGCTTCAACGGCACCTCGGGCGTCCATACCCACATGACCAACTCGCGGCTGACCGATCCGGAAATCCTCGAGATGCGCTTTCCGGTCGAGCTGGAGGACTTCCACATCCGCGAAGATTCCGGCGGCAAGGGCAAGTTCAGCGCCGGCGATGGAACCAGGCGCACCATCCGCTTCCTTGAGCGCATGGACCTGGCGATCCTGTCCTCGCACCGCAACCGCCCGCCGCTCGGCGTCAATGGCGGCGGCGAAGGCCAGGTCGGCAAGACCGAGATACGGCGGCGCGATGGCCACATCGAAACGCTCAAGGCCTGCGATCAGACCATTCTGGAAGCAGGCGATGCGGTCATCCTGACCACGCCGACCGCCGGTGGCGCAGGCAAGGCCTGACACCATCCAGTTGCCTGGCAGGCTCAACTCCTGTCAGGCAATTTTCAATACGCTTGGCGCTTTTGCGGCGGTCTGCGCCTGGTCCTTTAGGGGCTTGGAAAACCGGGATGCATGAAGTGTCGACAACCGGGTGCCGGTATAGGCGCCCTGAACCTGCTCCGCACCCGCAGCGCAGGCACTTTTCAGATCCTCCTCACTGTCGACACCGGTCAGGATGACCGGTGTTTCGACTGTTGAGGCCAGTTGCAGAAACAGCGTCAGCATCTGAACCAGACGGGTTTCCCCCGCAAGCGACCTGATGCCGGAGAAATCGAGGCGGACACGGTCGACCGGGAAAGCCCGGACCATCGACAGGCCGGCAATGCTGGCAGCAAGCTCGCTGACGGCGATCTTGATGCCTTTTTCCCGCAGCTTTTCGAGATTGGCCAGCACGATTGCGGCTTCCGTCCGGGTCGCGTTGGACTCGACATCCAGGATCAGGCGGCCTGGCTCGAACCCGGTCCTCTCCAGCGCATCCATCACCGACTGGGCAAAGGCAGGATCGCGAAGCTGGATCGCCGACACCGGCAGGGTGATGTCCGCCTTGTCTGCCCAGCCACCCGCATCCGTCAGCGCCCGCTCAAGCATCCATTTGCCCAGCGGCAGGATCAGACCGCTGGCTTCGGCCAGCGCCATGAAGTCTTCCTGGGCGAGGTCTTCCTCCTCGGAACGGGACCAGCGCAACCGCACTGTAAATCCTGACACCGAAAGCGTCGACGTTTTGACCACGGGCTGGTAATCGAGATGAAACGCCCCGGCGGCAATGCCTTCACGCATTTCCGCTTCCATTTGCTGACGGTGCCGGTGGTTGTCTTCCATTTCATGGGTAAAGAAGCAGTGGGTAGAACCTGTCTTGTCCTTGGCATGATAGAGCGCCAGATCGGCACGTTTGAGCAATTCGGACAATGTGACGACACGGTCATCGGTAACGGCAAAACCGATGCTGCCGGCAGTCTCGATCAGACCGGCCGGGCTTTCGACCGGGCGAAACACGAAGGCCGACAGGCCATCGCAGAAACTCGAGATCGTCTTGGTGCCGGGCGCGCTTTCCCACAGCAGCACAAACTCGTCGCCGCCCAGCCGGTAGACCCGCTGCCCCGGCTTGCAATAGGCCTTGAACCGCTCGGCAAGCACCTTGAGCACCAGGTCGCCGGCAGCATGTCCCATCGTGTCATTGATATATTTGAAGCGGTCGAGATCAAACAGCAACAACGCCACCGGAGGTGATTTCCCGGTCCTGCAGCGGATGATCCGCTCCACGTCCTCGCTCAACGCATGGCGATTGCCCAACCCTGTCAGACTGTCGTGATATGCCGCTTGCCGCAGCTGCTCGGTTACGGCCCGTTCACTCTGGATCTGCCGTGCCAAGCGATCATGGCGATAGCCAAGACCTGCGACAAGCACGGTAATGCCCAAGGGCGCCGCAATCGCGGCCAACCCGAACGGACTGGATAGAAATTCATAGCCTGCATGCGCAATAGCCGCCCCGAGAAGCACCTCATACAAAATGGCTGCCAACGGCGTAACAATTGCGATCACCAAACCAGCGATTACATATCGCTTACAAGCGTTTGGCACATACGAATTCAGCATCATGCCAAAGTCTCCTGTTCCGAAGACCAGATGCACCGCCAGAACTTAACAAAAAGTCACTAGCGAAATGCCGTGGTAAACGCCGCATTGACGGGATTCTTCAAAATTTAAGCTTTTACCGGTAAACCGGTGGAAAATTCCGTCCCGGACATGCCAGGGGTGGAGTTCAGGTTGATGCAAAACGCGCATACATCATTGATTTCTCACACAAATCCCCCAAAAGGCAGTCCCATGCCCATCCGTAAGACAGTATTAACGCTATCAACGCTTAGTTTTTCGTTGCAGCAGCTGTTTGCGCGGCCGGCAGCACGGCGTGCGAAATCCGGATCAGGCATGCTGCCGGTTCTGGCATCATTGATACTGGTCGCAGCAACCGGTCTGTCGGGTTGCAACTCGACCAGTCTTGAAGACGGATTGCAGCCGATCGGCAACGCTGGCAAGCAGGCATCGAAGTCCAAGAGGCCCGATGTCAAGAAGCTGGATCCGCCCGGCAATGGCCGCTACGGAGATCGCAAGCCGGTCGATTTCGGCAAGTTTCACCCGGACCGCTACCCGGTCCACGGCATCGATATTTCCAAATGGCAGGGCGATATCGACTGGAACAAGCTCCGCCGCGCCGGTGTTGGCTTTGTCTTCATCAAGGCAACCGAAGGCGGCGACCACAATGACAGCCGTTTTCCGGAATACTGGCGCAGCGCCCGCGCGGCCGGCATCCCGCACGCGCCCTACCATTTCTACTATTTCTGCCGCCCGGCACGCGAACAGGCCGCCTGGTTCATCGCCAACGTGCCGCGTGAATCCGTGCAGATGCCGCCCGTTCTCGATGTCGAATGGAACCATGCCTCCAAGACCTGCACATCCCGTCCCGATCCGGAAACCGTGCGCATCGAGATGAAGG
>Ga0209345_10001345_pt1 | contig 29491 bp, 30 predicted proteins | sample Cruoilmetagenom7_FD_187294 | JGI IMG/M metagenome (GOLD analysis project Ga0209345, IMG submission 187294) | Oil polluted marine microbial communities from Coal Oil Point, Santa Barbara, California, USA - Sample 7 (SPAdes) (version 2) | ecosystem: Environmental > Aquatic > Marine > Oil seeps ...
TACGTTAAATTTTTTAGAAGCAAAGTTTGTGGATAATTGACCGTTAAGAATTTGGTCAACGACTAAAAGTTTAGTCTCTAAATTTACTTTTTGGTAGCTTTTTTTTCGCCAGTGGTCATTTTGTGTTCTCATAAGTGACTATAATTAATGGTTTAATTTTTAGTCAACCTATTTCAGGAAAGTTCAATTTTTTAATTTGCTGTAACGGTTTTGTATAACGAAAGTGGCGACTGTCGGCGTGTGATTGGCACGAGCAAATTTGCGAAGCAAATGTTGGAAGCGCAGCGTGCGAATCAGATATGCGGGCAAAGCCGTTGTTTCGTTTTATTCAGATTGTAATTTAGTTAATTATATGTTCTACTTTTAAAATTATCTACTTTTTTAGCCATTTTAGTTATACGTCTTAAGTTTGTTTTTTGTCAATTTCAATTTCGTTATTACAATGAATTGAAGCTCCTTGAATATCTGGAAAAAGTGTGTTGTGATTAATGTTCATTCGATTCAATGATCTTAATGCAATTTCCCTATCCTTGTTTGGGATTTTAATTTTAATCATTTCAAAATCAATAGTTACTTCTTTGTATTTTCTTCGATACATTTTCTCAATATCTTGATTTGTCAGAACTTTAACAAAGAGTCCACTTTGATTAATTAATCTTGTGTTTTCATCGGTTATTGGATTCACTATTTTTAAATCTCTAAAATCATCAATTGAGTTTTTGTTTATTGTGTATACGAAACTAAAACCACTTTCCTCTCTAGGTTCAATTAAAGAAAAGTAAGCAGCTACATAAGGAGAGCTTGTCCAATCAAGAAGGGGTGTAGCGAGTCCATTATGTTGACCTAAAGCCCATAATTCATCTTCATCTTTATATTTTACGGAATCCTGTATTCGACCTCTTAGTGCATATCTAAATTTCAGTAAGTGTTCTTCTCGAATTTCTTTTAAGTTTGCTTTAGTTTTGCTTTTTACAAGTCTATTTAGAGTTGGTTCAAGAAGCCATTCTTCAGATTTATGTCCTCTATAAATATAACTCCTATAATCAAGCATTTCGGTATCAATGAAATCAGAAAAATCGTTCCAAGACGAAAGAGTGAATTCACAAATTCCATTTTTAATTTTAGTTCTTGACCAATTTTTCGCCATATTCTTTAATAATTATCGAAACGTATCTTTTACAATTTCAGCCATACAAATGGGTTGGTTAAATGCAAATTTAGTTTTTAATTATTTCGTGGGGAGAAACTCAAAGATACAAAAAATGAAAAGCAGAAACATTTTAAATAGTAAGTTGAAAATTAGTCTAATTATAAAAAGACTTAGCTAAATAGTAAAAACATTTAGTCTAATAGTAAAAACATTTCATCATTTACCTAAAAGGGTTTAGTCTAATAGTAAAAAAATTTAGTCTAATAGTAAAAACATTTTACTAAAAAACTAAAAGAGTTAACTAAAAAGCTAAAAGAGTTTATTAAATCGTGAATTTCTAGATTTTTTAATGGTTCGTTTTTTTTTCCTAACTTGAACAGATTAACCAAAATTTCAATGTATGAAACAATTAAAATTACCTTTATTATTTATTGCGATGCTTTCAGTTTTGAGCTGCTCTCAAGATGCATTAGTCGATGAAAACACTCAAACAGCAGACCTACAAGCAGAGAAATCACAAAAACTATTAACAGTAGTTCAAATTAATTCCATCATAGATCGTCAGTTAAAAGACACTGGTAATTTTAGTTGGGACGATATGACAGATCAAGTATTATGGAGTGCTACAGTGCATGGTGACAATATTTTAACGATTGGCTATGGTAATGAAGGTGAAAGCTTTCGAACTTCAGATAACCAGCGCCTTCTAAATAGTAAAAATGAAATTATTCAAGAGGTATTAGCTAATGAAGAAACTTCTTTAAAAACTACATTAATAGAAGACGACGCTATTTTAAATGTAATCGATGTGAAAGTGTCCACCTATGAATCTATTTCAGAATTAAGAAAAAGATCAGACATTCGTTATTTAGAGCCTAATGGCTATTCTTTTTTTACCAATGAGGCATTTCCACAAAACAATCGTTCATCAAGTGGATGCGGTATGAGCGGATCAAGTCTTAACACAAATGATTATAGAACGATCGCTCCAAATTCTTTAGTGAGTTGGACCTACGATCATCATAATATTGAGCAGGCATGGGCACATAGTACAGGTGCTGGCATAACTGTGGGGCTTATTGATACAGGAGTTTCATCAAGTCAGCCATTATTAGGTTCTAATTTTAACGATGGTTATAGTAATGGACGTAGTATTCAGAAATATGGAACATTTATAGATTCTGTTTGGCCATGGTCAAGCAATTATGATGGTCCTCATGATAAATGTGGTCACGGAACAAGTATGGGATCAACCATTGCTTCACCGCGAAACAATGATTATATGCCAGTAGGTGTTGCGTATAACAGTGATTTAGTTTCGTATCGCGCTACGGAAGATGTGGTTTTAAATGATTATCATGAAAGAAAAGGAGTTAAGGATGCTTTAAGAGCATTAGGAAATAGAAGTGATGTGAAAATTATATCAATGTCTATTGGTTATCCTTGGTCTATAGGTAATGTTAGAGATGCGGTTCGATATGCACATGCAAGAGGAAAATTAATCTTTGCAGCTGGAGGAACATCTACTGAAATTACAAATTGGTATCCAGTTATTTTTCCTGCAAGCATGTCTGAAACAGTTGCAGTTACAGGAATTACAGATGACGGAACCTATCAGCAATGTGATACATGTCACGATGGTAGTGAAATAGAATTTACCATAGTGATGGAACGTGATAATAATAACAGTAGAACAGGAACTGTATTAGGGTTCTACAATGGAGATACTGATTATGTTGGAGGTTCTTCGGTAGCAACAGCAACGACAGCTGGTATAGCGGCACTAGTTTGGGCTAAGTATCCAGGTTGGTCTAGAACTCAGGTAATCAATAGAATGAGACAAAGCTCAGAGTTTTATCCAAATCGTAATGGTTCTAAAGGCTATGGAAATATTGATGCTTTACAAGCGGTTCAGTAATTTTAATTATTGAACATTATTTATATGCAAAAAGCCTGTGAAATTATTTTCACAGGCTTTTTAAATTAATGCTATTGTAAACTAAATTTTATCCTCTACTTCTTTTTCCTGAAGAAGTTCTTCTAGTTCCACTGCTTGATCTTCTTGTATTTGTAGAAGGGCGTGAATAGTTATTTGATCTTCTAGTTGGAGTACTTCTTCTTACTGAATTATTATTCGATCTTTTATTCGAGTTTATATTTGTACTCTTTCTTCTCGTTGAATTTTGAGTAGGTCTTGTTGTGCTTTTTGTTCGTCTATTGACATTTGTATTAGACCTTCTTGCATTAGTGTTAGATCTTCTAGTTACTTCTGAACGTGAATAATTTCCCCTTCTACTAGCTACATTTGAGGATCGTCCTCTTGTATTTCTTGAGTAAATTCCTGTGTTACTTCTTCCTCTGTTATATGCGTAGCTATTGTAATTATTGTTGTAGTAATGTCCGTTTCCGTAGTAATAAGGGTGGTAATATCCTCCCCAATAGCTAGGATAGCCCCAACCATAACCAATGCCCCAATAAGGTCTGTAGTAAGGATTGCCCCAAGAGCTTCCATACCACCAAAATGGTCTATTCCAATAGCCATAACCGTAACCATATCCATAATGACCGCCACCATATATATTAATAGTTACATCACTTGTGTTACTTCCCCAAGCTCCATAACCTTCTTCATATTCATTGCTTTTTTCTTCAATCACAACATAACCATCTTCATCTAGTGTTTCAGAAGTATGATACGCATCAATATCGGTGAATATTGCACCTTCTTCAGTTTCTTCTTCAAGAACATCAGCGTATGCAGATTCTTTCGATTTAAAATATTGTTTGTAGTAATTAGATTTATCGTCTTCTGAAGTAGTGTCTTCAGTTGAGTCTATTCTTTCGGTATTTGTATAACCATTATTGTGTGTTCCACAGGAGGTTAAAAGTAATACGAACATTCCGATAATAAATACAGGAATGTAATTTTGGATGGATGAGTAAAAGGTTTTCATAACAATAGCATTTTAATTGTTGGACATTATAAAAATAGTTAGTTTTGTCGAGAACTAAAAGTTTATTTATAAAACACAATATTTGTGCCAAATTAAAGCTATGGCTAAGAATTTAACAAAAAGAGACGAAGATTATTCAAAATGGTATAACGAACTGGTAATCAAAGCAGATTTAGCTGAGAATTCGGCTGTTAGAGGCTGTATGGTTATTAAGCCATATGGTTATGCTATTTGGGAAAGAATTCAAGCTGAATTGGATAGAATGTTTAAAGAAACTGGGCATCAAAATGCATATTTTCCGCTTTTTGTGCCGAAAAGTCTTTTTGAAGCAGAAGAAAAAAATGCAGAAGGATTTGCAAAGGAATGTGCTGTTGTTACACATTACCGTTTACAAAATGATCCGGACAATGAAGGAAAATTAAGAGTAGATCCAAATGCAAAATTAGAAGAAGAGTTAGTTGTAAGACCAACTAGTGAAGCTATTATTTGGAATACATTTAAGGGATGGATACAATCGTATCGTGATTTACCTTTATTAATAAATCAATGGGCAAATGTAGTTCGTTGGGAAATGCGAACACGTCTGTTTTTAAGAACTGCTGAATTTTTATGGCAAGAAGGGCATACTGCTCATGCAACAAAAAAAGAAGCAATAGCAGAAGCAGAACAAATGTTAGAAGTGTATGCAGATTTTGCTGAAAGATATATGGCAATTCCTGTGGTAAAAGGATTAAAAACTGAAAGTGAACGTTTTGCTGGAGCTTTAGAAACTTATTGTATTGAAGCATTAATGCAAGACGGAAAAGCATTACAAGCTGGAACTTCACACTTTTTAGGTCAGAATTTTGCCAAAGCATTCGATGTAAAATTTGCAGCGAAAGATGGAAAGCTAGATCATGTTTGGGCAACCTCTTGGGGAGTTTCAACACGTCTAATGGGAGCATTGATTATGACGCATAGTGATGATAATGGATTGGTGTTACCTCCAAACTTAGCGCCAGATCAAGTGGTGATTGTTCCAATTTATAGAGGAGAAGAGCAATTAGAAGAAATTAGCGTTGTTGCAAAGGAATTAATGAAATCGTTACGGGCTAAAGGAATTAGAGTGAAGTTCGATAATAGAGATACGCATAAACCAGGATGGAAGTTTAATGAATATGAATTAAAAGGAGTTCCTGTTCGAATTGCAATTGGACCAAAAGATCTTGAAAAAGGTACAGTGGAGATTGCTAGAAGAGATACGTTCGAAAAACAATTCATTTCTAGAGAAGATGTAGTAGAAACTGTTGTGGGCTTAATGGATGAGATTCAAGAGAAATTATTCAATAAGGCAAAGGATTATCGTACTGAGAATACTACTGAAGTAGCTAGTTATGATGAGTTTAAAGAGGTGTTAGAGGCTAAAGGAGGCTTTATTTTAGCACATTGGGATGGAACTACCGAAACTGAGGATAAAATTAAAAATGAAACTAAAGCTACAATTCGTTGTATTCCTTTAGATGTGAAAGAAGGTGCGGGAACCTGTATGGTTACTGGAAAACCTTCAAAAAGTTTAGTGTTATTTGCCAAAGCGTATTAATTTTTTTTGAAAAAAGTCAATTTACATTTGGAGCATTAAAAAATAGTTGTATTTTTGCATCCGCATTAAAAAACAATGGTCCGTTCGTCTAGGGGTTAGGACGCCAGGTTTTCATCCTGGTAACAGGGGTTCGATTCCCCTACGGACTACAAAAATTTAGAAATAAAATGGCAAATCATAAGTCAGCATTAAAGAGAATTAGAAACAGCGAAGTAAAGCGTTTGCGTAACCGTCACCAACATAAAACGGCTCGTAATGCTATGAAGAAACTTTTGGAATTGACTGCTAAGAAAGATGCAGAAACATTATTTCCGTCTGTAGTTTCTATGATTGATAGATTAGCGAAGAATAATATTATTCACTCTAACAAAGCAGCTAATTTAAAATCTAACATGGCTAAGCACGTAGCGTCTCTATAAGACTCTTATTTCTTACAATATTGAACTCCTTTAGTTAATTCTGAAGGAGTTTTTTTGTGCCTTATATTTAAACGTAAATTCCTTTAGGTACCATTCCTCTATAATCTCCGCCATTTCTTATCACATCTCTAACAATAGATGAGGAGATAAATGAAACTTCGGGCGAACATATTAAAAAGACGCTTTCAATACCAGCTAAGGTTTCGTTAGCTTGTGCAATGGATTGCTCATAGGTAAAGTCGGTTGAGTTACGTAAACCTCTTAGAATGTATTGTGCATCTTCAGATTTGCAAAAATCGACGGTTAAGCCTTTATAGCTTTTAATTTTAATAGTTGGATCCTCTTTAAATGCAATTTCAAGATGTTTTATTCTGTCTTCAAGAGAAAACATATATTTTTTATCAGCATTTACTCCAATGGCAATAATAATTTCATCAAAAAGAGTTGATCCTCTTTTTATAATATCAACATGTCCTAAGGTAATAGGATCGAACGAACCGGGAAAAACTGCTTTTTTCATAAGTTAAAAGTAATCAATTTATTTTAGGACATTTTGTATAAGAATATCAAAAAACTCGGTTAAAGTTAATCCTGAAGCTCTCACTTGTTTTGGTATAATACTCTCTTTTGAAATTCCTGGATTGGTATTTATTTCTAAAAAATAAGGAACTCCATCCTGAATAATAAATTCGCTTCGAGTAACTCCCGTCATATTTAGAAGTTGATAGATTCGTTTAATTTCTTTTCGAACCATTTCAGCTTCACTTTCTGGAATTCTAGCTGGAGTGATTTCATCAGACTTACCTAAATATTTTGCTTCATAATCGAAATAATCATTTTCTGAAACAATTTCAGTAATAGGCAATACAACAATCTCATCATTCTTATTAAACACACCTACAGAAACTTCAACACCTTCTATTGCTGTTTCAATAATAATTTCAGCATCTTCTTCAAAAGCTTTATGAATTGCTTTATCTAATTCTTCTTTTTTATGCACTTTACTAATTCCGAAACTAGAGCCTGCTCGATTTGGTTTTACAAAACAAGGCATACCGACGGTATGAATAATTTCTTCTTTTGAATAATCTACACCTTGATTAATGTAATAGGAAGTTGCACATTTAACGCCAAAACCTTTTAAGACTGAAAGGCAATCTCTTTTGTTGAAGCTAAGTGCAGCTTGATAAAAATCGGCACTCGTTTGTGGAATTTCTATTAAAGATAAATACGCTTGAAGATATCCGTCCTCACCTGGAGTTCCATGGATGGTATTAAAAATTACATCAGGTTTAATTGTTTCGCTTCCGTTAGAAAAACTAAAATCTGCTTTATTAACTGGAAATTTGTTTCCATCATTTGTAACATGATTCCAGCCATCTTTTAATAGATGAATAGGATAAATAAAATATTTTTGAGGGTCAAGTAATTCACAAACCACAGTTCCGCTTTGAAGTGAAATTTCAAATTCACTAGAATATCCGCCCATTACAACGGCGACATGTTTTTTAATCATAACAATTTAGTAAAAAAGACGTTTAACAAAAATATCATTAATCCTTATAAAGATAGTAATTTAGGTTTCATATTTTTGCCTTATAATAATTAACGTATGACATTTATTAAATATTTGTTTACCAAAGCATTTTTAAAACAGTTAGCAATGGCTGTTGGTGTAATAATTTTATTAATGATTATTATTCTTTGGTGGCTTAGAATGACTACTAATCATAATCAACAAATCGAAGTACCAGACTTAGCTAAGTTATCATTAGATGCTGTTGAAGAAAAACTAGATGAGGTTGATTTGCGTTTTGTCATTTTAGATTCTGCTAATTATAATCCAGATTATCCTAAATATTCAGTTATTGAGCAACTTCCGAAGGCAGGAAAATTTGTAAAAGAAGATCGTAAGATATATTTAACTTTAAATCCGAAAGGATACAAAAAACTTAAAATTCCAGAAGTAGTAGGAAGAACACGAAGGCAAGCTGAACCTACATTATTAGCAATGGGTTTTAAAATTGGAAAAGTAACTTATAGAAGATATATTGCAAAAGATGAAGTATTACAACTTCGTCATAAAGGGAAAAAATTAGAAAAGGGAGCAATGCTTCAGAAAACTTCAGTCATTGATTTAGTGTTAGGAGATGGTGATGGTGGATTAAATCAAGGAGCTAGTGAAGGAGATAAAAGTACTTCAGAAACAGAAAAAAAGAGTGAAGATGGAGGAGAATAATATTTCAGAAGAAGAAAAAAATCTACATGGACCTGCTCAAGACCCTTCATCGGACGATTTATACGAACATCATCGTTTTGTCGCTCAAAAAGGACAACAACCTTTAAGAGTTGATAAATATTTAATGAATTATATTGAGAATGCGACTCGAAATAAAATTCAACAAGCAGCAAAAGATGGAAATATTCATGTAAATGATACTCCTGTAAAATCAAATTATAAGGTAAAACCGAATGATGTGGTAACGGTAATGTTCGAACATCCGCCTTATGAATATTTATTGGTTCCTGAAGATATTCCAATCGATGTTGTGTATGAAGATGATGATGTGTTAGTCGTCAATAAACCTGCTGGAATGGTAGTACATCCTGGTCATGGAAATTATAGTGGAACACTTATAAATGCGCTTACTTTTCATTTTGAAAACCTTCCTAATAATAGTAGTGATCGTCCAGGTTTAGTGCATCGTATAGATAAAGATACAAGTGGTTTGCTAGTCGTTGCGAAAACTGAAGAAGCCATGACACATTTGGCGAAGCAATTTTTCAATAAAACTACGGAAAGAGAATATGTAGCTCTGGTTTGGGGAGATGTTAAAGAAGATACTGGAACCATTGAAGGTAATATTGGACGTCATCCAAAAAATAGATTACAAAATACAGTATTTTATGATGACGATGCAGACAAAGGAAAACCTGCAGTTACTCATTATAAAGTGTTAGACCGAATTGGTTATGTCACTTTGCTTTCTTGTCGTTTAGAAACAGGAAGAACACATCAAATTAGAGTACATTTAAAACATATTGGGCATACTTTATTTAATGATGAACGCTATGGTGGTGATAAGATTTTAAAAGGAACTACATTTAGTAAATACCGCCAGTTTGTAGATAATTGTTTTAAAGTATTACCAAGACAAGCTTTACATGCAAGAACCTTAGGATTTGTACATCCAACAACAGGTGAAATGATGCGATTTGAATCACCCATTCCTCAAGACATTGAGCAATGTATTGAGAAATGGATGAGTTATGCTAAGAACTCTAATACTTAATTTGAATCATCATTGCCATTTATTAGACTATTGTTTTATTCAATATAGAATCACTTTTTTCTACTATTTCTTTAGTAAATTTGAAGAAAAGCAATCCTAATGAAAATTGTAATTTCTCCAGCAAAAAGTTTAGATTATACTAGTCAGTTGCCAACTGAAAGAGCAACTCAGCCTGTTTTTTTAGAACAAGCTGAACTATTGAATGCTAAGATGGCAACGAAGTCTAAAAATGTCATAAAGAAGTTAATGGGTATTAGTGATAATCTAGCTGAATTAAATCACCAGCGTTATCAAGATTTCTCGATTCCATTTACAAATGAAAATGCTAGACCAGCTGTTTATGCTTTTTCAGGCGATGTGTATATTGGTTTAGATGTATATTCTTTACCTGAAGAAAAATTAGATGCTTTACAAGATAAACTTAGAATTTTATCAGGAATGTATGGTTTATTGAAACCATTAGATTTAATGCAACCGTATCGTTTAGAAATGGGAACAGAACTTAAAATTAATCGCAAGAAAAATTTATACGGTTTTTGGGGTAATACTTTAACGGATGCTTTAAATGATGAACTAAAAGAGGATGAATTGTTCATCAATCTTGCTAGTAAAGAGTATTTTAAAGCCATTCAGCCTAAGAAATTGAACGTTCCAGTTATTTCTCCAGTTTTTAAAGATTATAAAAATGGGAAACTAAAAATTATTTCTTTTTTCGCAAAAAAGGCGAGAGGAAGTATGGTGCGTTATATCATTGATAATAATATCGAAACCTTAGAGCAATTAAAAGGATTTAACACTGATGGTTATGGATTTAGTGAAGAGTTTACAGTAAATGAAAACGAACCCGTTTTTGTTCGATAATGTTTTTACACACGCATCCATATCCTCCTTTTATTCCAGAAGATGCAACAAAATTAATTGTTGGCACTTTACCACCTCCTAGATTTACTACAAAAGAATTAAAGCCTGATGATGTGCATTTTTGTTATGGAAGTCGTGACGGACAATTATGGCCAATTTTAGATAAGATATTCAATCTGGGTTTGATATATGAAAATACAGATTTTGCAATTGCTCAACGAAAAGAGTTTTTAATAAATAATAATATTGGTGTTTGCGATATCGTTGCTTCAGCAAAGCGGAAAAAGATAGATGCTTCAGATATTGGTATGGAAGAAGTGGAGTTAAGAGATCTTATTTCTGTGTTAGAGAAACACCCAAAAGTTGACACCTTACTTTTTACAGGGGGAAATAGTAAAAATGGTCCTGAGTATTTTTTCAGAAGACATATCAAGAGTTATGGAATTAAGATTGAAAATATTTCGAATGAAGTTCCTAGAATTCATGAAGTAATTTTACCAAAGTCTTTACGAAAGATTAGGACAGTTTCATTAATTGCGCCTTCAGGAGCTGCAAATAGGGCAGTAGGAAGTCTTCAGAAGTATAAAGAAATGAAACAAAAATACCCTTTAAAAACTACCATTGATTTTAGAGTAGTACAGTATCGGGAGTTTTTTTAGAAGAACTTTCAACCCAATTTTTTATAATCTTTTTTCCTTGTGGAGTTAACACACTCTCTGGATGAAATTGGACTCCTTTTACATCAAATTCTTTATGTCTTAAAGACATGATATTACCTTCTTCGTCTTTAGATGTAATTTCTAATGTTTCAGGAAAATATTCTTCGGAAACAATCCAAGAATGATACCTACCAATTTCAAATGTGGTTTCTATTTGTTCAAATAATAGTTCGTCATTGACAAGAATTTCAGCTTTGGTTGAAATACCATGATACACTTCTTCTAAATTAGTTAAAGAAGCTCCAAATACTTCTGCGATTGCTTGATGACCTAAGCAAATACCTAAGATACTTTTTGAAGAAGCATAGGTTCTAATTACCTTTTTTAATAAGCCAGCTTCGTCTGGTAATCCTGGACCAGGAGAGAGAACAATTCTGTCGTATGTGTCTAAATCATCTATATGAAATGAGTCATTTCTAAGCACAGTAACACGACAATCAAATTCTTCTAGATAGTGAACTAAATTATATGCAAAACTATCGTAATTGTCTATTACTGCGATGTTCATTGAAAATTGTGATTTGTGCAAATATAGATGAAATAAAAAAGGCTTATCATTTGATAAGCCTTTAAATTTTGAGGAATTAAAATATTAGAATTTTAAGTTTACTTCAAGTTCAATCGTATCAGAAATAGTTTTATCTCCTAAGTTATCGAAAAAACTACCAGACCCGTATTTTACATCAAATTTTGAACGATCAAATGAAAGTTTAGCAGAAGCACTATCTCCATGCATTACCAATGTAAAAGATATGTGTTCAGTTTTACCTTTAATCGTAATGTCAGCACCTACTTTATAACCGTCATCTGTTTTTTTAGTTTTATTAATTTTTAGGGTTGCAGTTGGGTGATTTGCAACTCCAAAAAAGTCATCACTTTTTAAATGACCAATTAATTTATCAGCATATTCACCTTCCATGTCTGTTGATGTCATGGCAGTCATATCTACAACAAATTCACCTCCAGTGATATTTGCTCCGTCCATTTCTAGGAATCCGGATTTTAAACCTAAAGTTCCTGTATGTGTTTTACCAGTAATCTTTGATCCTGACCAGTTAACAGTGCTTTCAGACGCTTTTACTTCTTTTTTTGAAGGTGTTGTAAAGGCAAATGAACCTACTATAACAGCTAAGATTAAAATTGAATTGATTACTTTTTTCATAATGTTTGTTTTATTATTTATATTTATTTAACGTGTTCTAATGGTATCAAGAATTCTATTAAATGTTTTTAGGTCTTCTTGACTTAATTTTTGAATTAACTTTTTGTTTTCTTGTTCGGTAATTGGATCTAATTTTTTTAATAAGTCCAAACCTTTTTCTGTGATAAAAATTTCTACTTTTCTTCTGTTTGATTCACAAACTTGTCTATTTACAAATTCTTTCTGAATCAATTTATCTACAAGTCTTGTTGTATTACTACTCTTATCAATCATACGTTCTTGAAGAGTAGATAAATTTGAAGGATTGCCCTTTTGTCCTCTTAAAATCCGAAGGACATTATACTGTTGTGATGATAAGTCAAAAGGTTTTAATCCTGAAACAAAAGAATTTTCTATATACTTTGAAGTATATAAAATATTAATCACTGTTTTGGTAATAATATTGAGTTCTATTGTACTTTTTATTTCTGATTCTATATTCATTCTTGTAATTACAACTATTGTAGGTACAAATGTATAATTGTTTTATTCCTTTTTCTAATGTTTTAACATATTTTTAATTAAAGCTACATTTGTATTTTATTTTCAATCACTATGTATAGATTTTATCTTTTTGTTTTTTGTGTTTTATCATTTACAGTAAGTACTTCTCAAATAATAGACTTTCCAGATGCTAATTTTAAAACGGCTTTATTAAATCATACACCAGTAATTGATACAAATCTCGATGGAGAAATTGAAGTAAGTGAAGCAGCTGTTGTTGGATCATTACTAATTTCATTTCAAAACATTGTCTCATTGGAAGGAATTGAAAATTTTACTTCTTTAGTTTATTTAAATTGTGTTGGTAATAATATTGTTACTATTAACTTAGATTTTCTGACACATCTGAATGGAATTGATCTTAATGTAAACCCTGACCTTGTTTCTGTAGACTTAAGAAACATAGAAACGATACAAGGAACTTTAGTAATTCAAAATTTAGACAATTTAGAAAGTATTAATTTTAGTGCCTTAACTGAAGTTGGAAATAAGTTGGAGATACGTAATTTGCCTAACTTAACAAGTCTTCCTTTACAAAATTTAACTAGTGTAGGTGAAGAGTTAATACTTGCTGACCTTACCCAGTTAGGTGCGATAGATTTAGATAATTTAGTTGATGTTGGTATTACATTAGATTTTCTTAATAACTCCCTCATTACCAATTTATCGATTTCAAATCTTATATCTGTAGGCGATGAGTTTGAAATAACAGATAATCCTCTTTTAGTCACATTTAATGCAAATGCTCTTGAAAGTGCGAACAAAGTACGAATGTTTAATAATGCTTCACTAACAGAGATTTCATTCCCTTCTTTACAAGCAACTACTTATTTTTTGCTTACAAGTAATAATGCTGTAACTTCTATCTCTGTTCCATTAATGACTACTGCCGAACGATTATTTATTTATTGGAATGATTCAGTAGAAAGTATTGATTTACATAGTTTAATAAGTGTTGAAAGCCTAGTTTCAACTTTTGAAATTTATGAAAATTCTAATTTAGAGACCATAAATTTACAGTCTTTAGAACATGTTGTTGATAATATTATTTTTGATGAATTACCAGCTTTAACCAATTTAGATTTAACAAGTTTAGAAACCGTTGGTAATGATATAATAATTACTGATAATGCAATGAATAATATTAATTTAATAAGCCTTTTAAGTGTAGGTAATTTATTTGAATTTTCTAGCTCAGTTCCTTCCGTTATAAGTGCTCCTAATTTAATTTCTGCTCATACAATTAAATGTGCTGACAGTCAATTAACAAATGTAGACTTTCAAAATTTGAAAACAATATCAAGTGTTCGGTTTATAAATAATAATTTGACCACAATAAATTTTCCTAGCTTAGAATCTGCAGATTTGTTAGGATTAGGTAATAATGATCTACAAACTATTTTATTTGGAGTGCCAAATGCTACAATAGGCGTAATTTGGTTGTATGGTAATAATTTTAGCACACTTTCCCTACCTAACTTGCAAGGTTTAAAAGGCCTTCATGTTTCAGATAATAATTTGTTAGATATTGATATCACAAGTTTTGATGAATTAGAAGAGTTTTATTGTGTCAATAATCAGTTCACTAATTTAGATCTAAGTGAAAGTATTTCTTTGGAAACTTTAGATTGTTCTCACAATTTTATCACCTCTCTTGAGGTCAATAATTCTCCTAATTTAAGAATTCTTACCTGTGAATTTAATCAAATGGAAACATTGGTGATAGATAATGAGTTGTTGTCTTTTAATGGAGTAGAATGTAATAATAATAATTTAACAGAACTCGACTTAAGTGCCATTCAAGCTCAACAATTTTTTGTCACAGGTTTTTCTAATGATTTAGTTTATTTGAATTTAAAAAATGGAATCGAAAATACAACTACTTTAGATATTTCAGATAACCCGAATTTAGAATTTATTTGTTCTGATACTTTTGAATCTGAAATAAATAATATTGAAATAGTACTTGCTAATTTAGGATATACTGATGTCGTTGTGAATTCATATTGTTCTTTTGTTCCTGGAGGAGAATTTTACGAAGTAGAAGGCGAAGTTCAATACGATTTTAATGGAGATGGGTGTGATATTAATGATTATCCAGCTTCTTACTTTAAATTTAATATTACTAATAGCGTAGATACCGGTTCGATCATTTCGGATGCTTCAGGGATGTTTTATATTCCTGTACAAGAAGGTATTCACACCATAACCCCAAAATTTGAAAACCCAGAGTATTGGAATATATCACCTGTAAATCTTGTAGTAGATTTTCCAACAGATCCAAGCCCTACACAACAAGATTTTTGTATATCGGCTAATGGAAGTCATTTAGATTTAGAAATTAGCCTTGTACCAATTTTTGCGGCTAGACCTGGGTTTGAGGCTCGATATAAAATAATATATGCTAATAAAGGAAATACAACACTATCTGGATCTTTAAGTTTAAACTATAATAATGATTTAGAAAATTTTGTGTTGGCGAATCCAAGTCCTGATAGCCAAAATAGTAATACCTTATTTTGGAACTTTGCAGGTTTACTTCCTTTTGAAACTAGAGAAATAGAAGTGAATTTTGAAATAAATGCTCCTACTGACAATCCTCCTGTAAACATTGATGATATATTAACTTATACATTAATTATAGAACCTGTTATTGATGATGAAACTCCAATTGACAATACTTTTATATTAAATCAGGTTGTAGTAGGCTCATTCGATCCGAATGATAAAACTTGTTTGCAAGGTGAAAGTGTAGGTGTTGAAATGATTGGTGAATATATACATTACTTAATTCGTTTTGAGAATACAGGAAATTTCCCTGCCGAAAATATTGTAGTAAAAGACATTATTGATGATCAAAAGTTTGATATATCATCATTACAGCCAATAATTGGAAGTCATGAGTTTGTTACTCGTATTAATAACAATATTGTAGAGTTTATATTTGAAGGCATTAACCTTCCTTTTGATGACGCAAATAATGATGGTTATATAGTTTTTAAAATAAAGACAGATTTAAACCTAATTTTGGGGGATACCTTTAGTAATACTGCTGCTATTTATTTTGATTATAATTTTCCTGTTATTACAAATGAATTTATTACTGTAATTGAAGAACAGCTTGGAATTGAAGATTTTAATTTTTCTTCAGAGTTTATTATTATATATCCTAATCCTTCTGAAAACTTAATTCATTTTAAAAAGAAAGGCAGTTTATTAATTACTTCATTAGAATTATATAATATGTTAGGGCAGGTTTTAATTGCAATCCCAAATGAAGTTTCCTCATTAAATATCTCACAATTACAAAGTGGCAATTATTTTTTAAAGGTAAATACAGACAAAGGAAGCGCTTTTACTAAAATTGTTAAAAATTAGAACAGTCCATCAACGTTAAAGCGATATTAGTCAAGTGTTAAATAGATATCATCTTTTATAATAAAATGATATATTTAGAAAATGAATAAACTATTATTAATAGCTTGCTTGTTTTTGTTTCATTCCTGTTTAAATTCTTCTTCTGAAACAAATGATAAGACTGAAGAGAATACTTCAGAATTGAATGAAAGTAAATCGATCATAAAAAGTACAATTCCTTCTTTAAGTTTTTCAGAAATAGAACCATTTTTCAGAAGAGAAAACGATACAACTTATGTTATTAATTTCTGGGCAACTTGGTGTAAACCTTGCATTAAGGAATTGCCTTATTTTGAAAAGATTACAGAAAATTATAAAGATCAAAAAGTTAAAGTAGTATTAATAAGTCTAGATTTTCCAAAAAAAGTAGCGTCTAACTTAATACCTTTTGTAAGGAAAAGAAATATTAAATCTGAAGTTATTCATTTAAACGATTCAGATGCGAATACTTGGATACCAAAAGTGAGTGAAGAATGGGAAGGAGCAATTCCTGCAACATTAATATACAATAAACAAGAACGAAAATTTTATGAACGCTCTTTTACCTACGAAGAATTAGAAAACGAATTAGAAAACATTTTAAATTAATAATATGGAAATTAAAAGAATATTGCCCCAGACATTTTTAGTACTTTCTATGGTATTTATTTTAAGCAGTTTTATGCTGAATGAAACCAATATAAAAGGATATGAAATTGGAGATGAAGTATCAAATATTGATTTGAAAAATGTGGATGAAACTATGGTTTCATTTTTAGATTATAAGGATGCTAAAGGATTCATTGTAATTTTTACCTGTAATACTTGCCCTTATTCAGTTGCAAGTGAAGACAGAATTAATCAACTAGATGCGGAATTTAAATCGAAAGGTTATCCAGTTATAGCAATCAACCCAAACAATCCAAATGTGCAACCAGATGATACTTTTGTTTTAATGCAGCAAAAGGCTAAAGAAATGAATTTTACTTTCCCATACTTATATGATGAGAGTCATAGTGTTTATGCTCAGTTTGGTGCTACTAAAACTCCTCATGTTTATTTACTTCAGAAAGAAAAAGGGAAGAATATTGTAAAATACATTGGTGCAATCGATGATAATGTTAGAGATGAATCTGCTGTAAAAGATCATTTTTTAGCAAACGCTGTTAATGAATTATTGGTAGGAAAAGAGGTTTCCGTAAAAAAAACAAAAGCCATTGGATGTTCAGTTAAAGTGTAGTTTATTTTCAGAAATAAATAAAAAACTTGTAACAATTCCTTTTTTTTAGCGTCTATCTATAAAAACATTTCAGTTTTTGTGATATATTTAACACTATGAAAAAGCCATTATTAGTATTCATAATCAGCATATTAATTACTTCGTTTCAATCTTGTAAGGACGCTAGTCATACTCCAGATCAAGTAAGTGAAATAGAACTTATTTCCCCTCAACAGGTATATGATGCAGTCCATAATGAAGATTCTGTTCAATTAGTTGATGTAAGGACTTCAGAAGAATTTTTAGAAAGTCATTTAAAGGGCGCTCAAAATATCTGTGTGACAAGAAGTGATTTTAAAGAAAAAATTAAAACCTTAGATAAAGATAAACCTGTTTATTTATACTGCAAAATTGGAGGTAGAAGTGCAAGAGCTGCAAGAATCCTTAAAGAAATGGGTTTTAAAAAGGTGTATGATATGGATGGAGGTATCACTTTATGGAATGAAAAGAACTTGATGTTAGAGTAATCTTTTTGTTTGGATAATTTTTGATTTTTTAATACCTTATATCTTCAAATACCCATACCAAAATGATACCTGAAGAAACCTATACCGTTTTACATACTTTAATAAAATCAGGAATATTACCTAGTACAATTTCGACGAAAAAAGTGGTGGCTTTATTAAATAATAAAGAATACCATAGAGCAAAGTTATACCAACCTGAATATAAAAAACTTCTAGGTGCTCGTAGAAAGGGGATCGGTCTTCATATAGAATTTGATACACTAAAAGTGATTGACTTCATGTTAAAGTCTGAAGGAACAATCGTATTTAAATCTTAAGTTTAAATATATACCGAAATAGTGAGCATGATCATGGTGAAAACTAATAGTATAATAACTAATGGCATCACAAACTTCAACCATTTGTTATAACCTACTTTTACAACAGCTAGAGATGCTAAAATCAGCCCTGTTGGATTAATGAAAGCAAACAATCCAAGTCCATAATTATAAGCATTTACAATGATTTCTCTTCCAATACCAACGGTGTCTGCTAATGGAGACATGATCGGCATTGTTAATACAGCCATTCCTGAAGAAGAGGGTACAAAAAAGGACAAGCCTGCATAAATAAGCATCATTGCATTTGCAAAAATTCCTTTATTCATACCTTCAGTAATTCCACTTGCATAGTAAAGCATAGTATCGCTTATTAATCCATCGTTCATAATCACAGAAACTCCTCTTGCAATTCCTATAATTAAAGCAACTCCTAATAAATCACTTGCTCCTTTTACGAATGTATCAACAAATGAATATTCTTTAATTTTTGCAATAAAACCAATAAGAATTGCGCCTACTAAGAATACAGTTGTCATTTCTAAAAACCACCATTCTAGCATAGAAACTCCATAAATCATGATGATAAAACAAGCAGTAAAAATAAATAAGATTAAACGTAGCCTTCCTGTAAGTGTACTATTTGAATCTGTTGAACTACCGAACATTTGTTCTATTTCTTCTTTTTGATCAAAAATAATCGATTTTGAAGGGTCTGCTTTAACACGTTTTGCATACCTCAAAATATATAGAATACAAATTAATGTACCTAATACAAGAACTACAAGTCTTAGTTCGATTCCTGTAGTCCAATTAATTCCTGAAGCATCTGAAGCTATAATTGTACTAAAAGGATTGGTAGTAGCGCACATGGTTCCAATCGAAGAACCTATATAAATGGAGGCAAGCGCAACCATGGCATCGTATTTTGCGGCTAGAAATATAGGAATTAAAATAGGGTAGAAGGCGATGGTTTCTTCTGCTAAACCAAAAGTGGTTCCACCTATCGCAATTAAAAAAGTAACAAAAATGATTAGTAGATATTCTCTTCCTTTTAAAGCGTTTGCGAGCCATGAAATACCTGCGTCAAATGCTCCAGTTGAGTTCATTATTCCTATAAGTCCTCCAATAATTAGTACAAGAAAAATAATGTCTGCTGCTTCTATAATTCCTTTGATGGGAGACTTTAAAAACTCAGCAATTCCTTGAGGTTTTGCCTCTAGTTTTTTATAAGTTTCAGGAATACTTATTGGCTTCCATATATCGCCATTGGTAAATTTTTCTAATGGAATTTTTATTCCTAAATCATCTAAAGTAGCTTGTGTCGCAGGTAATGTTTTACTGTTTTCAGTACTCGCTGCAGTAAAGGTTTTTTCAGTTTTGTTATATGAAAGTGTATCATATTTACCAGCAGGAACAAACCAAGTTAATAAAGTAACCATTGCGGCAATAATTAATAAAATGGTTTGAGCGGTAGGGAATTTTATTTTTTTCATTTTCTGAATGGTTATAACGAATCAAAATAATTAATTACGAAGATAAAATAAGTTATTTATGTTAAGTCATAAAATATTTTTTATAAAAGGAATGAAACATTAATCAATTTCAGTACAAAAATCATTATAATATTCAACAATCTCTTTTATATCGGATTCTCTAAATTCATTCGATTTTATCTTTTTAGTTAAGCCTGGACAATTGGGTAAAAAATTCAATGTATTTTTCTTCCATTTATTAAAAACACCACAATTAATACATGTTTGTAGATCATCTTCATTTTTTAAAAGATAATAGGTTATAACTTCTTTTTTATAACTATGACCTGGTTTATTTTCAGAAAAACTTGAATGACTCACCCAAAAAGTATCTCTTATAGAATAAAGAGAAACAATACCTCTTACTTGTATTTCAACAATTACAGGTTTTTTAAATCCATTTAATTGAACATATTCAAAAGTTCTAACTCCATGGAATGTTTGATACTCGACTTTTTGTATATCATTATAATCCCAGAATTCTCCCTTTTCATCTAATGAGATTCTAAATTTCACTTTATTTTTTTTGATAAAACCGTATCCTTCAATAGATACTCCGTCGTTAAAGAATATTGTTACTTTTTCTTTTTGAGAAAATACGGAAGCACTCATAATAAAAAGTAGAAAAAAGATTGTGTTTTTCATATGTAATTATTTGTCAGACCAAACCGCAAGTTCATTTCCAGCAGGATCTTTAAAATGAAACCTTCTTCCACCAGGAAAAGAAAAGATTTCTTTAGATATTGTTCCTTTATATGAAACAATCGTATTTTTTATTACTTCTAAATTTGAATGATATAAAACGACCAAAACTCCATTTACTATACTTTCTTCAGATTGCTCAAAACCTCCATAAAGACCACTTTCAGAAAAAGAAGTATAAGTTGGTCCATAATCGGTAAATATCCAGTTAAATGCATTTGAATAAAATGATTTAATTGCTTCTAAATTATTCGCTTTAAATTCGATGTAACTAATGTGATTATTTTCCATTCTATGATGTATTACACTTTATTGAAGAGTTTACATAAAGGTACAAATAAAATGTTCCTTGTTTGATTTTCATTTCTGAAAAGAATATTTGCTTTGTACTTAAAATAAAAAATCCAGCAATTTTGTTGCTGGATTTGATAATAATAGTGGAGCCGGAGGGATTCGAACCCTCGTCCAAACAAGTAATACTACTGCTTTCTACATGTTTAGTTTTCAATTAGATTTTCGTCCATTTCCCGGTCGAAAACTACCAAGTTACAGCTTATCTTTAATTGAGTTTCGCAGGTGCATCAAAGTACTACACAAACTAGGTTTACTTTTACGAAGTCTCTATATCGATTGCCGCAAACCAAGGCCATCGAGAGACTTCCTGCTTGCCTACCTTGTAGGCCGAGGCATTATCCTACTATAATTCGGATTATGCAGCTAGGGCGTAGTTATTCTCGCCGTTTAAAAAGTGTGAAATATGAGATTTACGAGCTATTTTCCAGCGCTCGACATGCTTACAATACCATTAGACCCGCTGTCAAAACCAGTCGGCCCCATTATTTTCAATGAACAATTATTCCAAACTTAATTGGGATGGCAAAGATATAATTAAAATGTATCTTTGCGTTCCTTATTTGAATATCAAATTTTATTCCAAACGCCTATGAAAATTGCTTTAATTAAAGAACGTAAGAATCCGCCAGATAGACGTGTCGTTTTTTCACCAAGAAAATGCCAAGAAGTCATGGAAACATTTCCTGAAGCTAACATTGTAGCGGAAACTAGTGAAGTTCGTTTTTTTAAAGATAAAGCTTATCAAAAATATGGAGTTGAGGTGAAAGATGATGTTTCAGATTGCGATGTTTTGTTGGGTGTTAAAGAGGTTCCTGTTGAATTTTTAATTCCGAATAAAAAATACTTCTTTTTTAGTCATACCATTAAAAAACAACCTTATAATAGAAAATTATTACAAGCAATTTTAAAAAATAAAATTGAGTTTTTTGATCACGAAACTATCGTAAAAGAGAATAATGCTCGATTAATTGGTTTTGGTCGTTATGCTGGATTAGTAGGTGCTTATAACGGATTTAGAGCTTTAGGTTTACGAGACGGTTTGTTTGAGTTACCAAAAGTTGAAACCCTTCATGATCTAAAAGAAATGAAGTTGGAATTGGATAAAATTACACTTCCGCAGGATTTAAAAATAATTTTGTCTGGAACCGGAAAAGTAGCAAAGGGTGCGAAAGAAATATTAGACCATTTGGAAATTCACGAAGTAAGTGATACAGTATATTTAACATCAACTTTTACTGAACCGGTGTATTGTTTAATCGATGTAATGGAATATAACCGTCGTAAAGATGGAAAAGCAGGGGTTAAAGATGAGTTTTATAAAGACCCTACAGGGTATGAAAGTAACTTTATGCCTTATGCAAAAGTGAGTGATTTCTTTATTGCTGGGCATTTTTATGGTAATAATGCTCCCTATTTGTTTACTCGTGAAGATGCTAAGCATCCAGACTTCAAAATTAATCTTGTTGCAGATATTTCATGCGATATTGATGGCCCAGTAGCAAGTACATTACGTGCTTCTACAATTGCAGATCCTTTTTATGGATATGACCCTATTTCTGAAAAAGAAACTGAATATAACGCTAATGGTGCTATTACAGTATTGGCAGTAGATAATTTACCATGCGAATTGCCTAAAGATGCTTCTGAAGGTTTTGGACATATGTTTTTAAAGCATGTAATGTCAGCATTTTTTAATGACGATAAAGATGGGATATTAGCTCGGGCAAGAATGACTACTTCGGAAGGAAAACTAACTGAACGTTTTTCATATTTACAAGATTTTGTTGACGAAATAGACTAAATCTTTTTTAATACAATGATATCTTTAGTCTGAAATTCTACTACTTTATCAAAAAATTCTTTAAGTGTTTCATAGTAATCTGTACTAAAACTATAATCATTTAACTTATAGTTTAATCGTACATTTATACTGCCATTGGCTTCTGAATATGCAACAGTACATGAACCTGCATTTTCAGGTAATTTTATCGTTTTACTTTTTGGTAATTGATCAACTTTATACAGATTGCCTAAATTTATTTTTAAAAGGTATGTGTTACTTGAAGGGTAACCAAATTCTATAGGAAACTGTCTTTTTTCTTCTTTAAAAGGATTAATTAATAAGCTTTTTTTAAAAATAAATGGATTAATATAAAGCGTGGTTCCAGCGATTTCAGGATCAAATAAAACATTGTATTTTTCTTTATAAGGTTCTTCTAAATTATTTTCATTTTCAACACTATACTCTGTGATTTCAATATCTATTTCATTTTTTTCTTTGGCTAAAACTCGTTCGTCATGAGATAAATTATTATTGGTTTTTCGAATTGAAATAGCATGGTATCCTGTATGTATTTCATTTACATTTCCTATAATTGATTCATCTTCATTAAAAGAAATTTGAGCATTTATAAAATTTACATTTTTTACATGAGGCTCAATGGGCATCCAGTAACTACCTTTTCTGTCCATCACTCTAACTTCTTTATTTAGTGCTCTAAAAGGTAGGATGTTGAAGGGTGAATAACCATCTGTAGCATCTAAAAGGTATGTTTTGTTTCCAATTTTTAAATATGCTAATAAATAATTAAAATCTGTTAAAACTGGATATGCTTTGGTTGGTAATCCATTTTTTCGCGTGGAGTGCATTACAAATTTTGCATCTAGATCTGCTGCTTGTAAAGCATTAATTAATGATAAATTTATTTCTGAAATTGTTCCAGACTTTTTTTCAAATGCTCTTTTTACATTAATGTTTTCATACATTCTATAAGAACCATTCCAATTATAATGTTTTTGAATAAAATAGTAGATTGCTTTAGCTTTTTCTAATTCATTTGGGTTTGATAGTATAGCTTCTGAAAGTTGATTTTTAAAAAATACATTATGATTAAGTTGCCTTCCTATTTCATTGTCGTTTTTAAATTCACGATCTACATATTCCCATTTTTTTGTAAAGATTTTTTTCTCCCCTTTATAATTGGTGTATTTCATTAATTCAAAGTCCAATCGTTCATTGTAATTTTCTTTTGAAAGCATATAATTTTCATCTTTATATGCTGGTAAATCGATCATTGCATACAATCCAATTTCACAACTGGCATCTAAAAAAGTGCCGGGTATTGAAAAGCAATGTTCTCTTATTTTAGCTTCGTTTATATAGAGAGGATGTGAACCCACTAATGATTTATTATAAATGAAATTACCAGGTAACTCCATTCCAAATTCACTATACATTTTGGGTAATTCACCTTTAAAATTCCAACCATCAAAATTGAAAAAGAATGAAGAAATAAGCGTGTATTTATATTCTAAGACACTTCCATCTTTTACATTCGAAAATGTAAATCGTTTCATGGACCAATCTTCATTAATATCGATATCATAAACTTTATCTCCAGTTACATAGGTTACAAGTTGGTTGTTATGTGTGATTGCTTTAAAATCAGTAATTTTTTCTTTGGTATTTTTATCCTTTCTATATGGGATTTCTACAGTAGCAAATTCTTCAAAATTTTTAGCATTGATCACTTTTATTTTGCGATGTACCTTTTTAATTAATTTGATATAACCATCAATTAATTCAATTTTATTAAATCCATTTTCAAATAATACAACACCCGACGCTTCAGGATCTTTATCATACGTCTTTAAATCAAGTTCTTTTTGTGTTGGTTTTCCAAAATCTGCTGTTTTTCTCATTTGAGAATAAGAGAAATTGAAAATTAGTAATAAAATGAAAACGGAAAGATTATTTTTTAATTTCATTCTGTAAAAATATTAAAAGCGTACAGAGTATAATATGTTATTTGTCATCTTTTTTCAAAGAAAATAACTACTATAATTCCCATTAAATAAGCAAGTAAATCGCTCCATGTGAAGGTAGTACCAATCACTAATTTAGCAATATAATTATCTTGAAGCCCTAGTAATTGTATTCCATTAAAATATTGAAAAATTTCAATTAAATAAGAGAAAATTAATACTCCAATTGCTGTAGCTTTTACTGAAAAGTTAAAGATACTTTTTACAAATGTATAGATTAATATGACTACTAAAACATCTCCAAAAAAGTGCCTGATTAAAGGGAACTTAATATACAGAGCGATATAGACTTCTACAAAAAATAAGAGTAGAGCTAATGCAAAATATTTATAATTAAAATGTACCAAAGTGAGTTTTTTAAAGATGAGGCTGTTAAGTACAGCCTCATCATAAATTAATTTAATCTTCTTTATTCCAATCTATTTTTCTTGAAGTATACATTACAATTGCTAAAATCATAAATAAACCAATACTTCCTGCGAGCAATGCATAATTTTCTAATTGGATGATGATGTATATAAACCCGTATAAAGATGCTAAAGAGCCACATACTAACAACGGAAATTTTAACCCTTTTAAAATTGCTCTTGAATATAAAGTGATTAATAAAAGAACTGAAGCAGAAGCAATAGCATAAGCTTTAAAAAACGAACTATGTTCTGAAATAGAAATTAATAAGGTATAAAACATTACTAGTGCAAGTCCAATCATGACGTATTGAAACGGATGAATATGAATTCTACTTACTAATTGTATTAATAAAAATACTAATAAAGTGAGTCCAATTACCATAAAACCATATTTAGCTGAACGCTCACTCTTTTGATATTCATCAATTGGTATTATTAAATTGGTGCCAAATGCAAAGCTTGTTAGATTTGGCAAATCATCTTTAAATGATTGTTGAAACTGTCGGTTGATTTGTAATATTTTCCAAGAAGCTTTAAACCCTTCCGATGTAATTTCTCTTGATCCATCTTCTGGTAAAAATTTACCATCAAAACTTGGAGAATGCCAATTAGATTCCATTGAAGCAATAGTTTCTTTTCCTAAAGGAATAAACTTTAAACTTTCACTTCCATTAATTTCAATATTAAAAGAAAAAGGAAATGCGGTATTTGTTGATTCAGAAATGTTTTTAATAAATCCAGATTGAATGGTATTTAAATTTTCATTATCATAGATAGGATTCATTTTAAGGGATTGTTCATTTAATTTGATTTCTAAGGTGTTTCTAATTCCTTTTAAATTTGATGTCTTTACTAAAAGAGATATTTTATCCCATTCTATATCTTTACTATTTATATCCTTATCTGAAAAATCTATTTTCGGAAGATTACCTGTAAAATCAATGTTTGCGGTATAAACAACCGATTCGTAAATACTTCTGTTTAGTTTTTTTGAAGTTACCTTAGATTGAATATCTAATTTTTCAGGGAGTACAAACATATGATGTACTATGGTATTTGTTTTAGTAAAATATTTTTTTGTTTCCTTATTAAAAACAGTTTCTTTTTTATATGTTTTATAAGGTATTTTTATGATGGGTCCAGATAATATAACATCGTTTCCCCATTTTTCATTAATTTCATTAACTACTTCAGTTTGACGGTAGGCTCTTTCCTGTATCAAGTTTTTTACAAACCCTAAGGGAATTAATAATACGAGTAATAAAAATCCAACGATAAGCATTCTCGCTGTGATAGAGTTTCTAAACCAATTGCTAAATTTACTTCTAGTCTGTTTCATAATAATTATTTAAAAGTACTTTGAATTACAAAGTTAGTTGATAAAAAAAATGTGTTAATGTATAATTTTACTTTTTAATTAATTTTTCAAGTGCTGTGATGTGTTTTTTAAATTCCATTTTACCCAGCTTAGTAGCATAATATCGTGTGTTAGGTTTTCTACCAATAAATGTTTTTTCAACTTTAATATATTCAGCTTTTTCTAAAGCTTTAGCATGACTAGCTAAATTACCATCTGTCACTCCTAGTAATTCTTTTAAGCGAACAAAATCGGCAGATTCATTGACCACTAGAATTGACATGATGCCTAATCTGATGCGGTGATCAAAAAGCTTATTTATATTGTCAATAATTCCCACGCTTTATTGTTTTTTTTCCTGTAAATACATCAAACTTCCGTATAAAATATGAAGTACACCAAAACCTAAAACCCAAAACCAAAATCCAAATCCTGGTAATGCAGCACATATAAGTCCTAATATAATTTCTAAATATCCTAAATATTTTACATTTCCTAAGGTATATTTTGAAGCACTAACTAGAGACAGTCCATAAAATATAAGCATAAGCGAAGCAGTAAGCCCATAATGCTGGCTATTAAGCTTGATAATAATATATATTCCACCTGTTAATAAAGGAACCAAAAAATTAATTAAAAGCCTTTTGGTAGTCTCGTCCCACACTTTTTCATTGTTCTTTTTTGCTTTTCTTGTAGTTAATAATAAAGCTGTAACTACACTAAATAGAGCTACTAAAGTTAATGTGATAAGTAGTAGTTTAAAGTTCCAACTATGAAGTGTTATGGTTTCTGAATTGTTTGAAAATATAAAAAAATAAGCAACTAAAGCTCCAATAATTGCAAAAATTCCTGCAAAAATTCCTGAAAGACCACTTAAAGATATAAATCGAGAAGAACGATTCATTAAATTTTTAATCTCACGAATGTCATTTAAATATTCTTGTTCACTCATAATAAAAGTACTTTGAATTACAAAGTTAAATATTTATTTTATATGATTGGGGCTTTTAATATTTTTTTATGATTTAATTTCTTTTTTAGAATAATTCTAAGTGACTACATGACTATTATCATAAAATTTGATGCCTGTGATAACGACCTTTATATGTAATAAAAATGCTGTCATGAAAAGAAGAACACCTATTTCCGAAATAATGACTAGAAAGGTAGTCACATTAAATAATGCCGATAGTTTAGAAACAGCAGAATTATTGTTTAAAAAACATAAAATTAGACACATTCCTGTGGTAGAAGGTGTTTCAATTATTGGAATGTTAAGCTATTCAGATTTACTTCGAATAAGTTTTGCCGATGCAATAGATGAAGATGAAGAAAGTGTAGATACAATTGTCTACAATATGTTTACGATTGAGCAGGTAATGGCAAAAAATTTGGTTAGTGTCTGTTCTTCCGATACTGTTAAGCATGTGGCTGAAATTCTTTCAAAAAAAGAATTTCACGCTATTCCTGTTGTAGATGGTATTAGACTTGTAGGGATAGTTACAACAACCGATTTAATTAATTTTTTATTAGAACAATTATAACATGAGTTTGTTTTTCTTTTAAAAACTAAACGCATGTTTGGAGATAGTAATCAGTTTATCTATTATAAAAAATAGAAAATATGTACAATTAATCTATACAATTATTTATTAATGGAGTTCTAATCATTGCTTTTAAAAATATCCACTACTCGAAATTTTAAAAGTATTAACCATTAATTATAAAATCATGAAAAATTTATTACACGCATTTAGCTATGCTACAGTTGCTTTTTTGGCATTTTTCTTAATTGCAAGCTGTGGTGGAGGAAGTGATTCTGTTTCAACAAATGAACATTTAGGTGAATTACCAGGAATTGCAAAAAATTACTCTGATAAGATGGTAGCTAAGAAAGAAGAAATTAAACTGAATACAGATCAGGATAAAGCTTTTAAACTGTATAAAGAATCAGAAATACTCGAAGAAGAAGCTGAAAAAAAAGTAGAAGAACATTTAGTAGCTCACCCTATTAATAACATTCCATTTGAAATGATAAGTGAATATCCATTTACAGTAAAAGATATTGCTGTAAAAAGATGTTCAGATACTCGTATTGAATTTAAAGCGAATGTTACAATAACAAAAAATTATCCAAAACGTTTATTTGCATATATCAAAGCTGTTGATGTTGACGGCAATCAATTAACTAGAAAAAACGGTGTAATGGGAGAAAGTTCTTTTTCTAAAAAATCATTTAAAGAAGGAGAAGAAATTGAATTAAGTGGTTCTGTTGATGGACCAGCTGACCTAGTTAATTTTGAAAAACTATTGTTTGTTTCTAAAGAAGAATATGATAAACGTAAAAAAGTATTATGAGGTTAATAATAAAAATAATAGCTTTTATAATTATTCTTTTTAATCCATTTTGTTCTGAAGAAGTAACAGCGCAAATAAAAGATGATTATCATTCTTTTAATGGTGTTATGTATATCCCGATTATTGTAGACCATCAAGAGGAGTTGAATTTTAAAGATGGCAAAAAAAAAGAGAAAAGTATTCCTGAAAAGAAACTCACGATTCAGGTTAATATGAATACTAAGAATATGCAAGTTAACAAGGGTGTATTCTTAGGGATTATCGTCCGTGATATGGGTTCAACAAGAGATGAGCTAGTTACTTTTAAAGGAAAAGTTTCTAAAGACCAACAAAAATTAGAATATATCGAAATCACTAATAATGTTACCGTATATCGTTTAGATACACGTGAGGATATAGAGAAGACGATATCAATGGTCGCTAGATTTGAAAATATTCCTAGAAGCCCGTATGGAAGCGGATATAAATACAAATACGGAATTTCCAAAATTGCATCAGTTGAATACCTTGTAAATTATACAATCCCACGATCTCATTATGTACAAAATTATACTGAGAGCTTTGTAAAAATTAATGAGGAGCAAATGGGGAATTATTATAGTGGTGTTAGAGCAGATTTTAAGCAAGGAGAATTGAAACTAAAATTAAAAGATGATATTAAAATTTCAGTTATTCCAGAAGAAAAAGAGATGCTTGCAGTTGCTGTACATGCATTAATGATAAGTGAATTATTAAAAATTCCAGATCTGAAAGTTCTTGAAGGATTTAAAATAGATAAGTTAATCGATGAGATTAATTTATCTCAAACGGG
>Ga0209345_10001346_pt1 | contig 29474 bp, 21 predicted proteins | sample Cruoilmetagenom7_FD_187294 | JGI IMG/M metagenome (GOLD analysis project Ga0209345, IMG submission 187294) | Oil polluted marine microbial communities from Coal Oil Point, Santa Barbara, California, USA - Sample 7 (SPAdes) (version 2) | ecosystem: Environmental > Aquatic > Marine > Oil seeps ...
AGAACCCAGTCTTTTCCAATAAATGGATGTTCAACCTGATCATATACATTTCGCGAGTTTATATGCGGGTCATTGAAAAGTCCTTTGCTGCTTAGAGACGGAGTAGCAGCCACATGCTCTTTTTGAAGCTTTTCCGTTAATTCATAATAGTCATAATTTATAGTCCAATTGCCAATTATTTCATCTATCTCTTTTTGGTTTTTGAAGCGGCTGAACACATCTGAAAATTTATCACACTCAGCAAGTTCAGGTTTTTCCATAACACGGCAAAGTGAATGCCACTCACTGTCTGTTGCAACTGCAATACTTATCCATTTATCATCTCCGCGACATTTATAGCAGTTATGAGGCGCCATAAAATCATCTCTGTTTCCTTTTCTCATACGGATTTTGTTGTTCATTACGTAATCAAGCAGAATTTCGCCTATAAGAACTGCAATTGTCTCCTGGGAAGCCATATCAATATATTGCCCCTCACCTGTTTGTTGATGATATAAAAGCGCGGCAAGGATAGCACTGGCAGCTGTTGCACCGCTTCTTAAATCAATAGATCCTGTAAAATTGCTCGGGGGCCAGTCTTCATATCCTGTAATAAAGGAAGCTCCTCCTAACGATGCAAATGTCGGAGCATATCCCACATATTTATTATCAGGCCCTTTTTGCCCACAAGCTGAAGATGAAAGATAGATTATATCAGGTTTGACCTGATATAATGCCTCATATCCAAGCCCAAGCCTTTGCATTACTCCAGGCCTCATATTTTCCATCACAGCATCACTTTTTGAAACAAGCTTTTTTGCTATTTCAATGGCTTTTGGTTTTGACAGATTAAGTCTTACTCCATGTTTATTAAGGTTAAGGTTATTAAAAACCGATGATCTATCCTCTCCTTTAAATATTTTGCCAGTGCTAAATGACAATTTTCTGGAATGATCCAGCCTTTTTTGACTTTCAACTTTAATAACTTGTGCACCCAAAAACGCTAAAAGTAATGTTGCATAGGGCCCTGCCCATGCTGATGTGAATTCTGTAATTATTACACCATCTAATGGCCCATTATTCATCTGTTGCTCCTTATACTTAAATAATACCTGATTGTCTCAATTTTACAAGTTCTTTTCCAGTGTATCCCAGGTCATCACAAAATACCTTTTTATTGTGTTCTCCCAGCAAAGGCGCAGGACGCTCCAGTTTGCATGGAGTTTTTGAGAAACGGTATGGTACAAAAGGCATCTTTAATTTACCAGCTTTTGGATGGTCTGTTTCAACAAAAAAGCCTGTTTCATTCAACTGCCTTGAATTCATGACATCTTCTGTGGTTTGTAATGGAGAAATAGGACAGCTTAAAGCCTGTCCCTTCCTGAAAATTTCCTCTTTTGTATGGTTTTTCATCCAGGCGCTTATAAGCTTTGTCAACTCCTGGGCATTTTCTGCCCTTGTTTGAAGATCCCTGCACCAATCCTTTTTGGACCACTCAGGATTTCCCATCAGTTTCATAAGAGCTTCCCACTGATGCTCTTGGGGAGCAATAGAAACCACATGTCCGTCCTTACATTGCATGATACCTCCTGGCATTGGACGAATTCTTCCTTTTCTGCTAACAATAAAATTGTCATTGGCATAAGTTACGCTTTCGACACGCTGCATGGACATGAGTGCTTCCTGCCTGGACAGATCAATAAACTGTCCTTTACCTGAAATTCGCATTCTGTATAGTGCTGCTAATACTGCAAGAAAACCAACTAAACCTGAATCATAATCACTTATATTGCCACCTGGTTTTACAGGGGGTCGGTCTAAATGTGGTGAGGGCATTGGAAGCAGATACCCTTGCCCGCTAACATGAGCTATGTTTAGCTGATAAGCCTTGTAATCCTTATAATGTCCGCTATTTCCAAAATTAGTAATGGACGCATGTATAAGCCTGGGATTGATTGTTTTTAATTCCTTATAATCTATCCCTTTCTTTTCCATATCCCCGGGAGAACGATCTTCTATTAAAATATCTGCTTCCATTACAAGCTTTTTGAAAATCTTAACTCCTTCTGGTTTACAAAGATCAAGTGTGATTCCAAATTTATTGGAATTTAAATAGATAAAAAGACCGCTTTTTTCTGCATTGGGAATATCCTCAGGAAATGGGCCTATTTTTCTGGCTGCATCGCCAAGGTCTGGCGGCTCTATTTTAATAACTGTAGCCCCCATGTCTGCCAGCTGCTTTCCACAAAAAGGGCCGCTTACCATCTGACAATATTCTATAACCTTTATGCCTCCAAGAGTTTTACTCTTTTTTACATTTTTATTTTGCATACTGCTTGCAGAAATAATAACCTCCTTTGCTGATTTACTTTAAAAAACAGATAGTGTTGCATGTGAAACTTTATAATTGAACATAACATTAACTGCAGGAATAATTTCCTGTATGTATGTTTGCATTAAATTAATTAAGATCAAAAAAGACAGCTTATTAATTCTGAGGATTTTGGATTTGATAAAATATTTTACGTGCGATTTATTTTTATATTTTATTTTGCCGGAACACATAATATTCCAGCAAAACAAGAATTCAAACCAAATATATATCCAACCAAGGTAAGATCTTTTTAATTTATTATAGATGACAGAACAGTTAAGAAGAGGGGATATAACCTATTTTATTTTTATGCTTTTCTATATCCTAGCTCATTTGCAGCAATGATTTGCTTGCAGATATTAGCTGAACCTTCAACAATAAAATAGGTGGGAGCATCTCTGTAAAAACGTGCAACCGGATATTCTGTTGAATATCCATAAGCTCCCAAAATTCGCATTGCATAATTGGCACATTTATTTGAGACTTCACCTGCCAGATATTTCGCTCTGGCAACCTCCAGACCATTGTTTAAATTTCCCTGATCTTTCTGCCATGCTGCTTTGTATGTCAGCAGTCTGGCTGCCTCAATTTCAGCCGACATTTGTGCCAGCATATCCTGATTCATCTGAAATTTTCCAATTTCTTTTCCAAATTGTTTCCGCTCATTACAGTACTTTAAAGCAGCTTCAAAGCAGGCTTGTGCAACACCTATTGCGCCGGCTGCTGCTGAAATACGTGTTTGATTTAATGACGAAAAGACTATTTTAGCACCATCTCCAGGGTTTCCCAGAATATTTTCTTTTGGCACTTTTGTATCATTTAAAAACAGTTCCCCAGTGGGTGACGAAAGTGATCCAAGCTTGCTTAACTCAGATGTTGTAATTCCATTAAAGTTTTTTGGCTCCAAAACAAATGCTGAAAGACCCTTTCCCCTTTTTGAGCGATCTGTAAATGCATAGTAAATAAGAACGTCAGCATAGCTAGCATTTGATATCCATGTTTTGGACCCATTTAGCAGCCAGTGATCTCCACAATCTTTTGCAGTTGATTCCATTGACATAATATCTGAACCGGCATTTGGTTCAGTAATGGCAAAACCGCCAATATATTCAGCTTTTACAAGCTTTTGTACGTATTTTTCTGCAAGCATTTTTGATCCGTATTTCACTATGGTGTAGGCGCTGCCAATGCATTGCATATTGATTTGTACTCGCAAAGAACTTGAAATTCGTGCAATTTCCTCTGTAATTATAGACGCTGCAAGCCAACCCATTTCTTCACCACCATACTCTTCGGGTATTACAGCTCCTAAAAATCCAAGTTCACCCATGGGTTTTAGAACTTCATCAATAGGTAAATAATGTTTTTCATCCCACTGTTCAGCAAAAGGAGCTATTTTTTTTTCAGCAAACTCCTGAACTGCTTTACGCAGCATTTCATGTTCTTTAGATAATTCAAAATTCATATCCGACCTGACCTTTATAAAAAAATGTGATAAATAAATTATTTTTTAAAAATATATTTCAAAGACTATTTATCAGGAATATGAAAGATAGCCTGGAAGATGATATTTTTGTTAATTATTATATAATCAGTATGTCTATATAATAACGTTTGTTTCTACATTTATTTATTATCATTTTATCCAATTTGTGTAAAGAAAAACAAAAATGTTCTTGATCATTGCAATATGGTGCAGTTGGATTTTGTGCAATTAACCTGCTTTAAAAAAAGAAAAAGCCTTCCCCGGCATATTTTGTTTATGCTGGGTAAGGCTTTTCATAACTCATGTTTACCGTGAAATAGCCAAGTATTTATTTAGAAAAAACCAATAAAAGCTATCTAATAACCACTGGACAATCTATTACAACACAGTTTTATTAATTATTAAACTGGACAACCAGGAACAATTCCTTGAAGCTCTTCAGTAGCCACTTCCCCTTTTATCTCATCAACCACTATCCATCCAAAACATTTAGGACACTCTCTGTTTGATGTTGACTCTTCAAGACGAACATTATAAAGATACCTGAACACGTTTACTGATCCTTCATATCCGCAATGAATACATTTCATAATATTTCCTCCAAACTATGTTATAAATTAAATAATATCTACATACGTTTGCCTGTTTTCACTTAAAATATTTTATAGTGTACTTCTGCAGACGTTTAACCGCAGTGTTCTTAAATATTATGCTCAGAAAATGTGAAAGAAATAACTTCCTTGATTGATGTTAGCAAATCATTATTTAACTTTACAAAATAGAATAGACAGGTTTATTTGCTTTTGCAATATAAAAAAATATGTTACTAACATCTTTTGTAAAAAGGCAACAAGATATTGTTTACATTTCGCTTTTTTATATGAAATTTAATTTATCAATCCATGCTGTAGTTTATTATAAGCAAACCAAACATGAGTATTTGTTTTTGTATAAATCTAACTTTTCTATCGTTTATCTTTTTTGAGGTATATTTTTCAAACAATCATTTAGTAGAGCCATACAGAAAACAGATATTAAACATTATTTTTATAATTAGCGAAATGTAACATACTGTTAGTTTTTAAAATAAATATAAAATTATAATCAAACTTTGCTTACGTTTCTTGCCGCAGGCCCCCGATTTGTCTCTTCAACATCAAAGGATACTTTATCACCTTCTGAAAGGGTTTTATATCCAGTCGCACAAATGGCGCTATAATGTACAAATATGTCTCCACCGTCCTCCATTTCAATGAAGCCATATCCCTTTTTGTCGTTAAACCATTTTACAGTTCCATTTGTCATAATTTTTCCCTCCGCCTTTAATGTTTCTAAAATTAGTGTAATTAAATAAAAAAAATAAGGTAAAAATAAAAAAAAAAGAGCAATTAAATATTTTTGGCTAATTTAGTTATGCAAGCAATATATGCCTAAACTAGTCATTAATATGTTATTGCCCTTTTTTACTTAGCACTACAAGTTCTCTATAATTGTATATTTATTCATTTAACACGCGGAAATTATGTTTATATCCTTGTCCTCTTATTTCCCACAATAAAACATTGTTTTATAAAAACGTCAAGTAAAAAGGTGAGATTTTAAAACAATAAATGAGAACTTTTTTGAAATCGAGATATCACAGCCCCCATTTTTTTAACCCGTCAACAATTTCCTTTGACTCTTTTACCATTGTATCAATATACTCTTTTACAGTTGTAACAGAATCAATTACTCCAGAAGATAGAGAATGTATAGCTCCATGCTCCAGAGAATAGACTTTTTTACAATAATCAGCATCCATTATATTTTGATTAACAATTTTTTTTTTTAAGTCATCAGGAACCTGAAATTCTTTTGTTGTCATAAATGCTGTTCCAATGTAGACTCCTGAAGCTCCCATGGCTAATGCAGCAACAAAACCGTTGGCATTCCCAATTCCTCCTGCAGCAATCAAGGGAATATCAATTATTTTTTTTGCAGCCGTCATATTTATCAATGTAGTATTTTGCTCAGGACTTTTATAGCCTGTTCCTTCCAGCCCTACAATAACTACAGCATCAGCCCCTTTTTTAGCAATTGAAACTGCATGTTTTATTGTAGCACATTTGTGAATCCAGTTGCATCCGGCATCTTTGAATTGCTTGCCAATATATGATCCATCATATGCTGAGGTAAAAGCAGTTTGTATCCCTTCATTCAAGGCTATTTTTACATAATCTTTATGATACTCATTATCATATTTGCTTCCTTTCATAATAGTAAAGTTTACTGCAAGCGGTTTATCAGTCGCTGCTTTTGCAATTTTTATATCCTCTTGAAACTCGTCTGGATTTTTGTAGCAGATAGTTGTTAGTATCCCTTGAGCCCCTGCCTTAAGAACAGGTACTGCGATTTTTGACGTTCCAGTTCCTGGCCAGCCAAAAGCACCCTGAATAATAGGGTATTTTACTCCAAGCATTTTTGTCAAAACGTTGTCAAATCTCATTTTAACTCCTTCGGATAAGGTAAGAATATTAGTTTGAAATCAGACCATATGTATATTATAAATGTTTTTCATAGTAATAAATACAGTGATTAATTGCGATTAATGCTCTTTCTATAGTGGGAAATACAGGTATTTTTTTATCCAAAAACTTAAGTTCAATTTCTTTTCTTTCATCATCTTTTATCGTATAAGGAATTATCAAAACAAACGGTTTGTTAAGCGAGAGTGCACTTTTAATAATTTCATCAACAATAAGTTGAGCACTTTCAGGGATAATATCTTTAAACCTTAAAAGATACTCCATGCTGACATGCATCATTATAATATCTAAAGAATCACTTTTATCTAACAATGTAAAAAGCTGATAATAAGTTTCAGTATTAAAAAAAGCAGCAGCCATATCAATTGGATTTTGTATTCCAGTACCAGGCAGACAGATAAGTTTGTTTAGCATTTTCTGAATAAATTTCGGGAAAGGAGGTATCTCAAATCCCATATTAACAGCCAAATCTGTCAGATTTACCCCTATTCCTCCTGAAATTGTGACAACCCCTAGTTTTTTACCTTTAAAAGGTTTTATAAAATGTAATGCGCAAGCTGTATCTACAAATTCTTCAATACTGTATGTCTGTATGCCTCCAGATTGTCTAACCGCAGCACTCCAAACATCTGATACTCCTGAAAGTGCTCCTGTATGAGAAATAACAGCTCTGTTGCCTGCCTTGGTAATTCCTCCTTTAAGTACTACAACCGGAATTTTTGCACTGGCTTTTTTTAAGGCAGAAAAAAATTTCTTACCATTTTTAATACCCTCAATATAGAGCATAATCATTGATGTATCATTATCATCAGCAAAATAATCCAGAAAATCCGATGCTGTAAGATCAATTTCATTGCCATAACTTACTGTTTTGTTAAAATACACCTTTTTTTCAGCAGCTGATAATATTGATGTTATTGCCATACCACCACTTTGGCTAATAAACGAAACAGAGCCGCTTTTTTGAGGCAAATCATCCCTGAAAGTCAGTCCTATAGATGGGCAGTATAATCCCATACAGTTAGGGCCAATAATTCTCACATTACTGTTTTGCGTTATTTTAATAAGTTTTTTTTCTAAATGATTTCCTTGCTTGCTACCTGATTCACTAAATCCAGATGTAAAAATTGCAACTGAATTCACTGATTTTTCAACACATTGTTTGATTATAGAAGAGATGTCGTGAGATGGTATGCATACTATTACATGATCAACAGAGCCTGGAATGTCTAGTATACTAGGGTAGGCCTTTATATTGAATACATTGTCTGCTAAAGGTGTTACAGCATATAATTTGCCTTTAAACTGAAATTTAACCAATGATTGTAAAAATCTAGATCCAGCATTTATATCATTTTTTGAAACGCCTATTACAGCAACAGAACAAGGGGAAAAGATGCGATCTAATTGTTGTTTGAAATTATGCTTATTTTTATTAAAATCATTTAACATGGTTTTTATTTAAAAATGAATGAATGAATTCATTAAAATAACATTATAAAAAAGTCGTAAAAAAAACAAGATTTTCATTACCCTTTTATCAACATTGTTGCCGGATCAAGATGTATTGTTTTATTTTTTGCAATACACGCTGCTCCTTTTAATGCTTTTGCCTGGATTATATTTTCCACAGGATCAAGCAGCATAAGGACTTCAAACATCTCTTCAATATTATCAAAATATTCAGGAAGTTTGTAACAGACAGGATTTGCATTGCGATGGATTTGCATGCTAAACCATACATTCAGCAAGTGCGATTCTGCAATTTTTTTTAATCTGCGTAGAAGTTCTTTTTTGTCGCCATCAAAATCCATGCCGTCTATCATGATTATCTGAGGATAAAAAATAGCCTGTTCAGATAATTCAGTAATTCTCTCTTCAAGTTTTGAAACACTAAAACCGTCAACATGAAATGTAATTACAAATCGGTGTAAAAGAATAGCCTCCCAAAGTTGTTCTTTTTCTTTTTCGAAATGATACTTTGAAACAATATTTTTAAATACTTCATCATACCATAAACATATTTTCTCAACAGAATCATTAAGACTGACATAAAGTACATTTTTATTGTTTAACTGGTTAAATATCGCATACTGTACCATGAGTGAAGTTTTGCCTACACCAGCACGCGCTATTAATGCTCCGAAGCCTCCTTCTGAAAGATTACTTACGGTTTGCTCTTTAGATAACCAGAAAGATTTTAGAAAAGTATCTGTTTTATTTTGAATCATCTTGTTTTCCTTTCACATAAACTTCTTTTTATAACCCAACAGGTGGCATTTGATTTTTCGTAATACATTTGAATTTAATTTTTTATAAGATTTGTAATATTTTTTCATGCAGGATATAATCTGATTATTATCGTAAATTTAGTGAGTTATTTTTGTTAATATTTGTTCTTTAATCAATTCCGGCAGCTTTTTATAGCTGAGAAATTCCATTGTAAACTGTGCTTTTCCCTGTGTAATAGATCTTAATATCGTTGCATAACCAAACATCTCAGCAAGAGGTACCTGAGCTTCAACTACACTTGTTATTCCTTCATCCTGAGAGCCTAAAATGATTCCCCTGCGCTGGTTTAGTGAGCCCATGACATTACCATTAAACTCAGTGGGAGTTTCCACAACAACCTTCATTATAGGTTCCAATATAACAGGGATAGCTTTTGCATATCCTTCACGAAATGCTCCACGGGCAGCAGCAGCAAAAGCCATATCAGAAGAATCAACAGCATGTGAAGATCCATCATTTATAACAATTTTAACTCCTGTAACAGGGAATTTGTATTTTGGCCCTTTTTCCATGCAACTTTTAAAACCTTTTTCACATGCAGAAATAAATTGAGTCGGTATTTTTCCTCCCACAATTTTGTTTTCAAATATAAATTCGTCATCTGCCACAGGTTCCATAAATCCTGCGACTCTACCAAACTGTCCTGCACCGCCTGTTTGTTTTTTATGTAAATAGTTAAATTCAGCTTTTTTTGTAATTGCCTCACGGTATGCCACACGGGGAGCACCTGTTGATACATTGGCATCATACTCTCTGCGCATACGTTCAATATATACTTCCAGATGAAGTTCTCCCATTCCGGAAATTATAGTCTCAGAAGTCTCATGATTTGTATATGTTTGAAATGTGGGGTCTTCTTTTGTGAAACGCTGCAAAGCTTTTGACATATTTATTTTTGCTTTATTATCTTCAGGAACAATAGCAAATGAGATTACAGGTTCCGGAACATGCATGGCTGCCACAGTCACACAAATATCACTGGATACCAAAGTATCACCTGAAGCACAGTCAATTCCAAAAAGAGCGCCTATGTATCCTGCAGGTATGATATCGATATCTTCCATTTCATCTGCATGAATCCTGACCACTCTGCCCACTTTGATTTTTTTGCCGGTACGCACATTTATTATGGTGATGCCCTTTTTTATGGCACCTTGATATACTCTTATATAGGTAAGCTGACCATACTGCATGTCATCCAGTTTAAAAGCAAAAGCAACAACAGGCTTTTTATCATTATTTTCAAGTATTATTGTTTTACCGTCATTATTCAAATCAAGTGCTTCATTTTGCACATCCACAGGACAAGGTAAAAGATTTGTAACAGCATCAAGCAGTGGCTGAACACCTTTATTTTTATAGGCTGATCCTAAAAATACAGGGGTTACTTTTCTTTCAATAACACCTTTGCGAAGCGCAGAGATGATAAGTTTTTCTGAAATCTTTTCTTCAAGAGCTGCTTGCATTAGTTCATCTGAAAACATTGAAAGATTATCTATCAGATCTTCTCTTTTTTTTTTAGCTTCATCCAGGAGATGATCTGGAATTTCTTTGATTTTAATATTTTCTCCGTTTTCTCCTGTAAAATAGTTAGCTTTCATCGTAATAAGATCTATAACACCTGAAAAATCTGCTTCAAGGCCAATTGGTATTTGTATTGATACTGAATTTATTCCCAGCTTGTTTTTAAGCTGGGCTATTACCTTATCAGGGTTTGCACCACTTCTGTCACATTTATTTATAAAAGCTATAAAAGGAACATTATAGCGTCTCATCTGTCTTTCAACAGTGATAGATTGGGACTGCACTCCACCCACCGAGCAAAGCACAAGAATTGCACCGTCAAGCACTCTTAAAGAACGTTCAACTTCAATCGTAAAATCGACATGTCCGGGGGTATCAATAATATTAATTTCATGCTTGTCCCATTCACAATATGTGGCGGCAGAAGCAATAGTTATACCACGTTCTTTTTCAAGTTCCATAGAGTCCATGGTTGCCCCTACACCATCTTTTCCTTTGACGTCGTGAATAGCATAAATTTTTTTTGTAAAATAGAGAATACGTTCAGTAAGCGTAGTTTTTCCTGCATCAATATGCGCACTTATTCCAATGTTTCTTACATGTTGCAATTCTTTTTTCATCTTTCATCCTTCAGGTGTTATAATTTATTAAGCTTTTATATTTCAATAATGACAACTATCGATTATAAACAAGCTTTCAGCAAGTTATTTTTTTAGAAAAATGCATTTTTGTATACGAAAAAGGTAGAAATTTCAAGATTTTTTATATAAAATTAAGATTTATTAGGGCACATAGATAAAAAATGCACAGTCATTTGCTTTTCTTGCCATTTTTAATTTTATATATCATATGGTCTGAATTTAAAAGGAATGATAAGTTAGATTATTTTATCAATGCTGCCAAGCTTTTAAATAAACATAAAAATTTATTTTTTTTCTCTTATATTATTATACAATATATCATAATATCATATTTTTTTTAAAATTAATTAGCTCAAAAGCACAACATATGAAAAATAATTTGGTTTTATTTAAATTTTTTGAAAAATTTAATATTTATTAAAATAAATAAGGAGCCTTTTTAATGAATTTCAGCAAATATTGTCCGCACAAATTAGTAACTGCCAGCAAAGCTGTTTCAAAAATAAAAAGAGGCAGTCGTGTTTTTATCGGTACAGGATGTGGTGAACCACAGCATTTGATCAGAGCAATGGTTAATGACATGAGTCTGCAAGACATCATGGTATATCAAATGCTGTCATTAACATTTTCAAAATTTGTTGATGATGAATCATTTCTTAAACGATTTTCCTTAAAACTTTTTTTTATAAGCAACACAATGCGAAAAGCTGCTTTTGAAGGTAAAATAGATTATATACCAACTTATTTGTCACAAATTCCAAAGCTGTTTGCAACTCAGCGTATTGGCATTGATGTGGCTCTTGTTCAGGTTAGTCCCCCTGACAGGTTCGGATACTGCAGCCTCGGGGTTTCAGTTGACATAACAAGAGCAGGTATGAAAAATGCTAATCTGGTTATAGCTCAGGTTAATTCCAAAATGCCAAGAACCAGTGGGAACAGTTTTGTGCATGTTGATGAAATAGATTTTTTTGTTTTTTACGAAGAACCTTTGGTTGTTGCACTACCAAAAGCCAAAGATGATGAAGTTGTGCGCAGAATTGGACATTACGTGTCTCAACTGGTTGAAGATGGCGCAACTCTTCAAATAGGTTTCGGACATTTGCCTTATGCCATTTTAGGTCATCTTAACAATAAAAAGGATTTAGGAGTTCATACACAACTTATTACTGATGGTTTTTTGGAACTTTTTGAAAAAAAAATTATTACAAATAATAAAAAGACCCTTCTTCCAGGCCGTGTTGTTGCATCTTTATGTATGGGATCTGATAAAATTTATAATTATGTGGACAATAATCCCATGTTTTACTTCAGGTCTTCTGAATTTGTTAATGACCCTACAATCATTGCACAAAATGATAACCTGATTTCAATCAGTTCTGCTTTAGAGGTTGATCTGACCGGGCAGGTCTGCAGTGATTCTGTTGGCTATTTATTTTACAGTGGTATTGGAGACCAGGTTGATTTCTTAAGAGGAAGCGCCATGTCCAAAGGAGGTTTTTCCATTATAGCACTGCCATCTACTGCCCAAAATGGCAAGGTATCGCGTATTGTTCCTCACCTGAGTGAAGGAGCAGGTGTTGCAACAACCAGGGGAGATGTTAACTTTATCATCACAGAATATGGAATAGCAGAACTTCAGGGAAAAGGAATATATCAAAGGGTAATGGAACTTGCTCAGATAGCCCACCCTAAATTTCGCGAAGAGCTTATTAATGTAGCCAGGAAAAGGCACTATATTTTTGAAGATCAGCTTCCACCTTCACAGGATGATCTTCTTTTTTTGGAAGAGTATAAAAGTATTTATGAAATCAGGAATGGAAAGACAATAGAGTTCAGACCACTTTTGCCTTCAGACGAATTCTCGTATAGAAATTTTTTCTATTCCCTTCAGGAAGAGACAATTTTTCACAGGTTTTTTTACAAAATGCAAATTTTTTCTCATGAAGTAGTTCAAAAGCAGTGGTCAAACGTAGATTACAGGAAAAATATGTCCATAATCGGTCTTTATCAGCAACAAGGGCACAAAGAAATAATGGCAATAGGATCCTATGCAAGAGAAAGTGATGACAGGGCAGAAGTTGCTTTTGTGATACGTGAGGATTTTCAAAATAAAGGTATCGCATCCTATCTGCTTGATGTGCTTGAAAAAATTGCAAAAGAAAATAACTATAAAGGTTTTTTAGCTACAGTATTAAGAACAAACCAAGCAATGATTCATGTTTTCAGGAAAAAATATCCAATGTCGGAAATCGTATCAAGTGGAGGTAATGATATAGAAATATATATGGATTTTAATAAACATGACAAAAAATAAAATAGAACCAGGCTCAGACAGGTGGGATTCAGTATTAAAAGATGGTGCAAAAGTTTTTGGCATCCAAATTGATCGTAAACAAACTGATCAGCTTGCAGTTTATGCTGAAGAACTGATCACGTGGAACAGGAAAAAAAATCTGACTGCGATTACAGACACTTTTGATATTGCTGTTAAACATTTTTTAGACTCAATGGCCATAGCCCCAATGATTCCAAACGGTTCATATATTTTAGATATTGGATCAGGCGCTGGATTTCCAGGAATACCATTAAAAATTATTATGCCATCATTGTCTTTCATGCTCATTGATGCTACACGCAAAAAAATAAACTTTCTGCGGCATATTATAAGAACCCTTAAACTTGATCAGATAGATGCGCTACACAAAAGAGCTGAAGATCTTAAATCAAGTCAGGCCTATAAAAATTCTTTTGATGTTATTGTTTGTCGTGCAGTTACATCTATTGATTTTTTTGTTAAAATGGCTCTGCCATTGCTTATGCAGGATGGTATAATGCTTGCCATGAAAGGTGATAAAGTTGAAAAAGAGATTGAATCCTCTCACTTGCTTTCCAGTGACTTTTCAAACCTGTGTTTGTCAGATAAAAGTATAAAGCATAATTTATCAATACAGATAAAACATTATGTTCTTCCTTTTACCAAAGCTGAAAGGTCAATAGTATATATAAATCAAAATGCTGCTATAAAGTAGAATTTTCAAAGCTTTGTAAATTTTTTACGTGGCAGGTGTTTACAAGTTTTCCAATTTTTTCGATTTCTACAACAACTTTGTCATTATTTTTTAAATATACAGATGGTGTGCGAAAAACTCCTACACCACTAGGAGTGCCTGTTAATATTACATCACCTGGTAATAATGTAAAATGTTGTGATAAAAAACTTATCAGTTCGGCAACAGAAAAAATCATTTGGCTTGTATTGCTTTTTTGCATTAAAGTTCCATTTAACCAGCATTTTATCTCTAAATTATTTGGATCTTCAATTTCATCAGCTGTTACTATCCATGGGCCAAGAGGACAAAAAGTATCCAAAGATTTACCCCTGACCCATTGTTTGTCACCAAACTGCAGATCTCTGGCACTCACATCATTTGAACAGGAATATCCAAAAACAGCGCCCAATGCTTTTTCACTGGGGCAATTAAATATTTTTTTTCCAATTATTACAGCCAGCTCTGCCTCAAAATCGACTTTTTTTGTTATGCTGTTGCTCCATGAAATCATGGCATTGTGCCCAACCAGACTGCTTGGGAATTTGGAAAACAACAAAGGAGTTTCAGGAATAGCCCCTTTGCTTTCTTTTGCATGGTCTTTATAGTTCAAGCCAATTGCAATTATTTTAGATGGGCGCAAAACAGGCGGTGCAAATTTTATCTGATCTGTTAAAATTCTGGTTTTATCAAAAGCAGGCTCTTTTTTCTGCTCAATAAAATCAAGCATGTCACCATCAAAATCAACTGGCAATAAAGTATTGTTTTTTACCACTGCCAAACAAATACCATTGTCATCAAAAAACTGTACTATTTTCATTTTTGTCTGTTTCTCCAGTTAAAATGTTCAAAACATCTTAATTTTCTAACGCAGAAATTGGATAAATTGCGTTTTGCACGATCTATAAAAACTTTCGGTTTTTATCCCGAACCCGCTGATAGAAATCTTCCATCGCTTCAATGAATGAACTATCTTTATCCCAGAACAAAGGATAATCACCTTGTTTTTTAATCAAAACAGCATTTATGGCTGTTTCTGATACAGGCTTAATATGTTGTTTGGAAAGCTGTTTGCTTCCGGTCCAAAACTTTTTAAAATTAACAGTACCGACTTTTTCAGTTTGTGGTTTTGTGTAATAAGATTCTGTATTTTCTATACAGATTTTTTTGTCTGCAAATTCCGGCAGCAGTATTTTCCCAAGTGATGTTTTTCCCAGCTCTTTTAGTAAATCCTGTTTAGCAAGTCCTCTGAGTTTAAACATCAAAAACGGATCGTGATCTAATTCAGATGCAACAAGATAATAAACACCTGCAATATGTTTGCACGGATTGGCATAGTCAGGACAAGAACATTTGGTTATCAAATCCTTGCTGCTGTGAGGTAGCAAATGCAGATTTAATTCAGAAAAAGCATTTTCTATGTTTTCAGGCATTTCATTTATCAGCAATTTAGAAACAAAACCTGCTTTGGTACCTATTAATTTGATTACTGTTTTCCACTCTTTTTGTAAAATGGGTTTTATTTTGATACTGGTGTTGTATTTCGGCTCCTTATAAACTCCAAAATAAGGATTTTTTTTGCCGCGAACCTTTGCTGTAATTTTGTCTTCTGACAGGTGAAAATTTAAAATTCTTCCGGTTCTGGCATAGGTTCTTCCGCGGCTTAGTCGTCCAGAATCAATTATTTGTTCCAGGGCATTGATAAATTTTTCACCCCACCATGTTTTACTGAATTTTGCCATGATTACTTATTCCCAAACTGCCTCTTTGTTAAGAGCAATTAACTCCTTAAATGATTCGTTATCCAATTCAGTTAACCATGATTCACCACTGCCCATAATTGCCCCTGAAATTTTCTTTTTTTCTTCGATCATCTGATCTATCCGTTCTTCCAGGGTGCCCATTGAAACAAATTTATGGACAAAAACATTTTTTTTCTGTCCAATCCGAAAGGCACGGTCTGTTGCCTGATCTTCAACAGCAGGGTTCCACCAGCGGTCAAAGTGGAAAACATGGTTGGCTTTTGTTAATGTGATACCCACACCACCGGCTTTAAGAGAAAGAATAAAAACTGATGGTTCAGTTTCCGGATCCTGAAATTTTTGAATCATTTGTTCCCTTTTTTTGCGCGAAATGCTGCCGTGAATAAGGTAAGTATTGTAGTTCAACTCATTTTTGATAAACTGCTCTAATTCTATGGCACTTTCCTTGAACTGGGTGAAAATCAGCAGGCTTTCACCGCTTTCAATGGCCTCTTCAATCATTTCAGTTAAACGGCTTAGTTTATGGGAACGTTGTTTTGTAAATTCGCTGTTATCTTGCAAAAATTGAGATGGGTGATTGCAGATTTGCTTGAGTTTTGTCAGAGACGATAAGATCAAACCTTTACGCTGGATTCCATCGGTTTCCTCGATTTGCTCGAGAATGTCTTTTACAACAGACTCATAAAGAGAAGCTTGTTCTTTTGACAGTGTGCAATATACTTTTTGTTCAACTTTGTCAGGTAAATCTTTAATGATGTTTTTGTCTGTTTTCATGCGTCGTAAAATAAAAGGTTCCACAAGATTTTTCAAAATTTTCGTTTTAAAAGCATTATTTTCTTTCTGGATGGGCAGTTCAAATGCTTTTCTGAATTTTGCCTGTGTTTCCAAATATCCTGAATTCAAAAAATTGAATATAGACCACAAATCCATCAATCTGTTTTCAACTGGTGTTCCTGTAAGAGCAAGACGGTATTTTGATTTTATTTTCAGAATTGCTTTTGTCTGAGCGGCTTTTGGATTTTTGATATTTTGCGCTTCATCTAATACGATTCGTTCCCATTCACAGGATTGGAAAAGTTTGGCATCACGCCTTGCCAGTGCATAAGAAGTGATAACCGTATTATATTTTTGGACTTTTTCTTTAAATTCTTTTACTATTTTGCATCGATTACTTCCATGATGAATCAGTCTGCTAAGATGAGGTGCAAATTTGTTGATTTCACGATTCCAGTTACCTATAACAGAAGTTGGCACAATTATAAGGGTTGGCAGCAAAACAGCTTCTTTTTTTTCCCGTTCGTAGATCAGAAGAGCAATCACCTGGATTGTTTTACCCAGGCCCATATCATCAGCCAGGCAGCCATTTAATTTGAGACTTTCCAGATAGCTGAGCCATGAAACACCTTTTTTTTGATATTCACGTAATTTTCCATTGAGTTTGTCAGGATTGGGAATAACTTCAAATTTGCTTTTATCACAAAGTTTTGCCATCATTTCTTTTAAAACATCATCATGGTCGAACTCAAATTTATCTTCATCAGCTGATAATTTTATCAACTCTAAAACATTTATTTCAGGTTTTTCATTTGCATTATTTTGCCAGAACTCAAGCATCTGGTTCATTTTTTTCTGGTCGAGTTCTATCCATTGCCCCCGGAATTTAACGAGCTGACTTTTTGCATTTACAAGATCATTCCATTCTTTTTCGCTGACAACCTCACCGCCAATTGAAAGTTCATAACTGTATTTAAGAATGGACTCCAATCCAAAATAATTTTTACCTGCTGCTGTAGCTTTTTTTAGGTTCTCGGATGATGTTTTTAGTCGTATTTTTGCTTTTCTGCGGCCTTCAGGTGTCCACCATGCCGGCACAATTACTTTAAAGTCGGATTCCTGTAAAATCCATGAACTTTCTTTTAAAAAATCAAAGGCTTCTTCAAGGTTTAAGCAAATTCCTGTTGGTTTATCAGTTTCCAGACCTTCCCAAATTTTAGGATATATTTTGGCAGCTTGCCCTAGGTGCAGCAGAATTTTTTTTTCCAGATCTTTCCCAAATACTTTCTTCACGCGTGTTTTGGCGGTTTTGTCCATGTGCCAGTAGTCAGCTAAATCAATTTTTAAAGATGGATCATTTTTGGCTTGAAGCTGGAAATATATTTTCCAGTTATCTTTTTCGGATTCTGCAGCTTTAAGCTTAAAACAGAATGCAAATACAGTGCTGGTGTAATGCTCACGTAATTTTTCGCTCCACTGTCTCCAGTTTTTATATACTTCAAGAGCATTTTCTGTTTTCCAGTAGCTATCTCCATTGCTTTTGGCAGATTTACTGTAATCCTGCATGGAAGAGATGCTGTCAGGCATACAGTCAGAAAGAAATGTTCCTTCAATTTGTTTCTCGTATTTTTTTGTTATCTGTGTATTTTGTATAATAGCAAGAAGCATATTTTCCGAAAAATGTTGAAGCAAACTTGATCTGTCAAAAAAAATATTTTGACCCATAGGTTTTTGAGTGCCAGAAACGCAAATTTGAGGCATCCATGAAGCATATGCTTTGATTTTTGCTTCATACTTGTCGGAAATGATTTCCCACGTTGGATGAATTCTGAATTTATCATAGTTTTTTCGGCGCTTATCTTTTGGACAAGGCAGCTTCTGATACCTGAGCGAAGGAATATATCTATCTTTCAGGATTATTTCTTTAAACGATTGGGTGTAGTGATACCAAAATGCTAAATCAGAACCTAACAGCGTGTTTGAGCGCGAATTGGAAAAAAGGAAATAAATATTTTTCAACAGATTGAAAACAGCAAGTGCCTGAACCTGATAACAACTTACTTCCCATGCCTTAAACTCAAAAGTTTCAGGAGGATCATCACCTGTAAACTGCATTAGTTCATAAGATTTCAAGGGCTGGTTATGTGCAGAAGGTAAAATAAAATACTTTGCAGAAATGCCGGCATCAATTTTCTTAAAAGAATCAACTTGTTTAACACCTATTTCATCGCTTAAAAATTGTGCAAGTCGATCTTTAGCCAAACTTCTGGAATGCTCCCTCTTTTTTGTTCTACCAACTGTTTTATCGGTTTCAACCCATAGATAAAATGCACCTTCTTGCAGGTATTCTTCTATGGGTTGTGGAATCCATGTTCCATGTATGATATGCATCAGTAAAAAAACCTTGATAATTAAGATATTAAAAATTTAATATGTACAATTTTTCTGCAGATCAAGTCAATGTCAAATTGCGCTAAAATTATTGCTTGCCAAAAATATTAATGGCCATGGCTATGGCTATGGCTTTTGAATTTTATTTTTTAACTGCAATAGTAATGGTTTTAATATGGTAATTGATATCGACATATGCTATTGTTTTTTTTAAAAGACTGACCCTTAAACTTTAGCTTTTAAAAATGTATATTATACCATTTATTTGGGTTCAAGGCCAACTCGTTTTAACTGCAATAAACGCTATAACTGTTTTTGTATTTGGTTTTGTTATTGACTATATAAAGCCAAATCTGGCATTTTTTGATCAAACATTTATAAAACCTAATAAACACAATAGCCATGGAGGAATTTGATGAAGTTTAAGTTAAAGAAAAGAGTATCAGAGTTTAGTATTGTATTTTTTTGTATTTTAGTTATTTTAACTTCTATTGATATGCATTATGTGCAAGGTGCTGATGCCTCTGATAACCCTGAGATGACCTTCAGTTCTATTTTTACAGAAAATTTTGAAAATGATTGGAATAAATGGTTTTCAGATCATGGGGTATGGGAGATTGGCGTGCCTTTAAGCGGGCCTGAAAAAGCATACAGCGGTTTAAATTGTGCTGCTACTATCCTGGATGGCAATTATCCCCAAGGGCCAGACAGCCGTCTTATAAGCCCAAAAATTCGACTCAATGCTATAAATGCAGGGCAGGAAATAATATTACGCTTTAGACAGTTTTTCAATTATGCAATAAACGACAGGGCAAGTATTCAAATCAAATTATATGAAAATAAAGCGTGGTCAGAATGGATTAATTTAAAAACATTTTCATCATACTCTGTTTTATGGCATCATGAACGTATTGATCTTACTCCGTATGCTGACAAAATTGTTCGTATAGGATTTTTTCATGAAGATAAAATTGAATCTGATATTTTCATGGATAATCCCATACAAAGGTCAGGCTGGTATATTGATGATATTGAAATTACAATGCAGCAAATTCCTGTATTTACAGGTTTTTATGACTTTGAATCAGGATGGAACAATTGGCACTCAGATAATGGAATATGGGAAATTGGAGAACCTTTAAGCTGGCCTGAAAAAGCATATAGCGGTTTAAATTGTGCTGCTACCATCTTGGATGGCAATTATCCCCAAGGGCCAGACAGCCGTTTTATAAGCCCTGTAATTGAACTTGAGCAAGCAGAATACAGAGAAGAAATATTTTTGCAATTCCATCATATTTTTTTATACTCAGCGCTTGACAGAGGAGTAATTCAAATAAAAATTTTTGAAAATGAACAATGGACAGACTGGGAAACTCTTGTAGCATTTAAGTTAAGTACTCCTTTATGGCGTCAGGATAGAGTTAATCTGACTCCATTTGCAGGCAAAAAAATTATGATAGCTTTTTATCATAAAGATACTATACCAGATTCCATATTTGAACCCCAGAGAAAACCTGTAAAAGAAGGCTGGTATATTGACGATGTTAAAATAATAAAACAGAAAATTCCTGTATTTACAGGATTTGATAATTTTGAATCAGGAAGTACAAATTGGCATGCTGATAACTATATCTGGCAAATAGGTGAACCATCGCGCGGTCCTGATAGCGCATATGAAGGCGTTAACTGTGCAGCTACCATCCTGGATGATAAATATCCTTTTGGACGGAACGCCCGTTTAACAAGCTCAATGATTGAACTGCCTTTATTGGAAGATGGACAAGAAATTGCACTTCGGTTCAAACAATTTTTTTCCTACTCATCTTTAGATAAAGGACATGTTCAGATAAGTACTTATAACAAGTCCTGGTCAGGCTGGACTACCCTTAAAACAATTTCATCTTTTACGCCTGTGTGGCACCACGCACATATTAATCTTACTGCTTATGAAGGGGAAAATATCAGAATTTCATTTTATCACGAAGATTTAACGGAAACTACATTAATCTTTGATACTCCAAAGCAGGACTTTGGCTGGTATATAGATGATATTGCCATAGAAATAGAGTAGAAAAACTTAAGTATCCATTGTTGTTTGATTGAAGTTGTTTGATTGAAAATTGGTTTTGCGTAAGATAAATGCCCTCCCTTAAAAAAAGGGGGGGGCATGAAACGACAAAATCAGGTTAAGGGTTTTTTTGAAAAATCACTTTTAATTTGGCAAAGCATTAGTTCAGATTTATTTGCAAAGGAAGCTATTCACAAAACGGTCTATAAAGTTTATCCGATGGTTACGCAGCAACATTTTAATCAAGCTTTATAACGGGTAGCTGTAGGCAGTTTAAGGGTAGTTTACGCGGATTTTTGAGAACTAATTTTGGACACCGTTGGTTTAAAATATGTATGTTTACCTGCCGTTTGGAACAACAGGCGGTATTTCGCCATATGTATCATAAAATCTTTTAAACCATATAGGAGATGTTGTAAACGATAATATATGGTCTTCTCCTTTTGGATTTCCAGCCCAATCTTCAATATTTTTTGATATTGTGGCTGTATAAACCGTTGCATAGGCCAAATTTTCTTTTGGTATAAAAATAGCTGTATTTGTCGAATCATTATAAATTACCTGTCCGTCAATATAACTAAAACCATCATAAAGAGAAAAAGTAGAACTGCTTATTAGAGAATAATTCATTGGCTTGCTAAATGTTATTGTTATTCTTTCATCCACCGGAACATATTCATCTGAATCACGCGGGCTTGTTGACCTTACAACTGGATTATCAGTTATTATGTCAGTACTTTCACCTGAAAGAAGAGTTGAATGGGTATCAAATGTCCATTCAACAAAATCAGCAGATCCATGTGTATAGTTTACATAAGCATATTGTGCACAATAATCAGAAAATTCTTTAAATTTTTTTTTTGTTATATCTTTTGGATTATCATTCATAAATACCAAATATTTTTTATATTCCTCAATTATCATGTTTTCAATCAAATACGTCCATTGTTGGACTTTCAAAAGTTCAAGTTTATTGATTTTTTTATCTTTCATTCCGCTGTTGCTGCCTTCATTGCTGTGATAAATTAATTTATCATATGTTTTTCTGTTGGAAATAGCTATGTTCAAAAGGCTTGCATCACTTTCATCAACAGGTTCTCCAGCTTCATTCAACTGATCTGCCCAGGCATAATATGATACATCATTTGTATATGGGAAATAAGGAGTAAACACTCCAATAGAAGGCTCACCAAGGTTACACCAGAAAGTAGATAATCTGGAATCAGAGCCGGCAGACACACTTGTTGCTACCATACCAAGCCTTGTCTGAGCGCGACTGATACAATATGTTGTACTGTAATTATTCATTGAACCAGGATTGTAATTCCTTGTTTTACCTGCCACAACGTCTTTTGCCACAATTTGCATAACAGTTTGATAATTTAATCTGTTTTGGCTTTTTAAATCATACATCAATTTATAGGCACGTTGTTTACGCTCTTTACCATTTCCACTATTCATATGCTGATTATCATTGGTTCTGTTTATAAATCCTAGAAACTTTCCAGTATCTTCAGCAACTGCTGTATTTGCATCAAATTTTTCATAAAGCATTCTATTATTGAAAGTAGGTACAAAACCTGTCCAGCATTCATACAGCGCAGCCCCGCCGTATGCATCTATAACGACAAAATTAGAGCTTATAGCCCTGTCATCGTTATTTATATGCCAGTTTTTCAAAAGTTTTTCAAAATCATCTATAGTTATACATTCAATAAGTGCTTTTCTTATTATGTCTGTATCGATATTTATAATTTCATTCCAAAAAACTGTTTCATATGCTGCTGCATTAGCAATTGCAAAACCAGCCTCATTTAAACCGCCTGAAGGATTATTTTTTATTCCAGTGTTCCAATACATTTGTTCATCAAAATTATAAACAATGATATATCCACCAACATGAGGATATGCGCCTTTAAAAAACATTACCTGTTCATTCATAGATAGTGAAAAATCTCTGTTTTTCCAGATAAATGGCTTTCCATCTGATGACACTTTTGCTGAAACAACGGCTATGTCACATGCAATTGAACAGGAACTTCTAAAAAAAAATGCGATTATAATACTTTGCACTATAAAAGCAGATGCCAAACTAATAAATGTTTTTTGGTATAATAGGCGCACTTTTTATATTATACTCCATTTCTTAATTTAACTTTCATTGAAGTTTATCTATACTTAACACAGTTTTGGAGATTTTACCTCAACTATTTAAAAATTCAACAGTTAATGCTGTTATGTTTGTTCCATTTTATTAATCAGTCGTTTTAAATGCTCTGTACATATATAATATAAGTACAACTTCAACTTTATATATTGATGCCAATTCGCAGCCTTTTTTTTAAGTATGCTGCAAAGGTAATTTTATGTAAATAATAAGGCTTTCCGGGTCATCTTAAATCATGCTTTGACACACTGTCTTTTATGATAAAATGAAAATTTTTTGGGGAAGGTTAAGCGCGTGAAAGATTTGAGGCATTAAAATGGGATAATAAATAGATATGATATTAGGGCGCGTTCCAAAATAATCCCTCTATGCGACCGGAACATAACTGGTTGAATAGATAATATTTTTTAACATATCCCATCGGCCAGATTTATAAAAAGACCGAAGCAGCAACATAGCCTCTGCATACTTTACAAATTGACGCTATAACTTCCTTGATTTTCCCATGCAATAATTGACGACGATGCTTTTTTACCCACGCGTTCCTCTCTGATTTCTTCCAGCCTTTCCTCAAATCAGCTATTTTTACCAAGTGCTCTACAGCGTGATAAAAATCGATAAGTGAATAAAATTGCTCTAAGGCTATCCCCAGGGACTTTGCTAATTCCGGTACCCTGTTCCATATCCATCTTGCACCATCGGCAATAAACAGAATTTTACTTGCCTTGATTATTTCAAGCTGTGACAAATAAAACTTGATCAAACCAAAAATGGCATCCGGACCTTTCATCGTTCCTTCAATAAAAGGTAAAAAAGACGAGTCCTTCTCACCATTTTTGTTAACCGTATAAATTATAAGGAGTTTCGGCTCTCTCCATTTTGTCGAAAATCGCCTCAGGCCTTTTTTTGTTTTTGGCCCCCGTTTTTTATTTTTTGAATAATAGGTTGTTTTTATAGTAACAGGCTTACCTCTCTATGGGACAATAGTCACATCACGCTGCCCTTGGTTTTTCATGTCTTGAGGTAAGTTTTTAACTAACTCGCTTGATTGTTGATTAATATCATCAGAGTCAAGCGATTCTGAATCATCTTTGCCGTCAACAGCCCGGCCAATTTATCTGTTGCCTTAGATATAGTTTTTTAAATTGTTCGAGGTCTGCCGCATTTCGAATCGTAGAAGTTTGGTTTTTAATTTTTTCAATTTCTTTTAACGCTTGATCTATTTGATTTTTGATGATTTCGACTTGCTCAGTTTGGCTGTTTTTATCCATCATTCCTCCTTGATTACAAGTTGCTGGAATGACAGACAAAAAAATGTGAAAAGTCTAGATTTATTTTAACTATCTGTTATTATAAGCTATATTGGCTCTATTGAGATTCGCTGACCTATATTATTGGAATGCGCCCTTACATCTGTTTAACCAACTCGGGTTTTTTGAGGGCAAATTTTTTCATACTCTGGTGCACGCTCTTTTGTAAATCTTCATGTTCCAGATCATTTGTGTTTGGTATAGTATATGAAATTAAAATTTTATGATATTCATTGGCAAGTTTTTTATTTCTTGCCATTATTTCAGGTATGACCTCAGGTGCTACCCAGCTAATACTGCCTGATTTGTCATTAACTCCCCACATAATACGGCGCATAATAGCACACGCAGATTTAATGTCGTGATCTGCGAGTCTGGAGACAACAATACCAATTACAGTTATAGCACGCTGTTTTATTGTTTTATCAGAGCTGTATAGAAAAAAAATAAGTGGGCCTATTACTTTTCTTATATGAACTCTGCTTATTTTTTCAGCTACTTTCTCAAAATCATCTTTGTTGAGCAATTCCCAAACTTTTTTTTTTGTTTTTTTATAGTTATAATGCATTTTATTGAAATCCTACATTTAAAGCTTTTATCAAGTAAATATTAAGAATTATCCTGTTGAAAATAGCATAAGTTTGTTTCTATGGTTTTTGTAAGGGTTATGAAAATTTTTGTAAAATATTTTTTTTATTACAGAAGAGTTTTCCAACAGTTTTTTTTCACTATGACCAGAATTGATTTTCTAACTTTCACATTACCATAGGTTATTTTAAAAGCAAGTAACTTTCCATGTTCATTGAAAAGAATAGCACCTTGAATTTGTAAAACCAGACATAGAACTTGAGGTGGTAATAGAAAAAATGGACATTAAATCTGAAAAAGGGTAAAAACTATTCTAAATTATGGCGTTTAAAGGGGAAAACCTCCATAACAGATATTTTATCTTTAAATTTTTTACTGTTTTTTAATAATATTTCTTGAAATCTTTATAATACATCTATATTTTTTTGAGCATAACTAAGACACGTAGTAAAGTGCTCTATTGGGCAAAAAACCATCTATGGATTAAAAAATTACTGACCTGCAAATGGGTGTTTTAAAACATTTATGAAGGACAAAAACATGAACAGAACAGATGTAATCCAAAAAATAATAAGCAAAAAAAAGGCTCGCAAATACCTGGAGATAGGGGTAGCTAATGGTAAGAATTTTTTTCCTATAAAGGCAAGGCAAAAAATTGCGGTTGATCCAAAATTTATATTTTCAAAAAAAAGAAGAATAATCTGGATGCTTAGAAATTTTTATAACATAACAAGCAGGTTCTATGAAATGAGAAGCGATACCTACTTTGCAAATGCAAAGGTTTCCAATTGCCAGGATGTAGTTTTTATTGATGGGCTACATAGTTATAAGCAGTCTTTAAAAGATGTTAAAAATGTTTTGAGAAATCTTGATAAAAATGGTGTGATTATAATGCATGACTGTTGTCCGCCACATAAGGCAGCGGCACATCCGGCTGATTCTTACAATCATGCTGTTTCATTGAATATACCTGGCTGGGATAGACAGTGGTGTGGAGATGTGTGGAAAACTATTTGTTACCTGAGAAGCTGCAGAAAAGATCTCAAAGTATTTGTGCTGTCTTGTGATTATGGATTAGGAATAATTACAAGAGGAGAATCAGAAAACACTCTTTCTCTGACAGAAGATGATTTGGATAAAATGAATTATGATGATTTAGTAAAAAACAGAGAAAATTATTTAAATATAAAAGATGAAAGTTATCTGTTTGAGTTTTTGAAAACCATCTGATCCTGATTTTTTTATAATGCATTTCCTGTTCATTCCAGGTTTAGCGATTTTGTCATCAGATAAGACGAAAATAGCAGAGCAGGGATTGCACATAATTTTAAATGGATATTATTTGTTAAACCAAACATTTTTGATTATCTATAGCTTTTCGTATGGTTTTTGCTATTTCCTGCATTGTAAAAGGTTTCATGACATATTCGGCAATACCCAGCTGTTTAGCTTTTTCCGCATTAATCATGGAACTGTGGCCAGTACAGATAATAACAGGAATATCAGGACGAATTTCCATTAACTTTTCAGATAGACTGGCGCCTGTCATATGTGGCATTGTCATGTCAGTTATTACCAGATCAAACTGATCAGATTTTAAACGAAATAGTTCCAGTGCTTCTAATGGATTTTTTTTGGTTTCGATTTGATATCCAAGATGCTCCAGCATATCTTGTACTATATTTATAATAAATTGTTCATCATCTACAAAAAGTATTTTTTCATTACCAAGGCAAAGCTTTTCAGCTGTTTTAGTTTTAATTTCTGCTTTTTCTTCTACTGATGGTAAAAGTATGGTAAAAGTAGATCCTTTGCATGGTTTACTTTTAACGGAAATAGTGCCATTGTGGTTTTTAACAATACCGTGAACAACAGCAAGCCCCATACCTGAGCCTTTTCCTATTTCCTTGGTTGTAAAATATGGATCAAATATTCTATCTATGATTTCGGGATCTATCCCGGGACCTGTATCACTTACAGTTATTTGTACATACTCTTTTTTTGTCAGGTTGCAAAAATTGTCTGTTGATTTTTTGTCTGAAACTATTTTTTCCATACTTATTGTTATAATTCCACCTGTTTGCTCCATGGCTTGTGAAGCGTTTATGCAAAGATTCATCATTATTTGATTTATCTGAACCGGGTCAGCAAGAATGGTTCCATCAGTGATCTGGATATTTTTGCAAAAATCTATTGTGGTTGGGATCGATGATCTTAAAAATTCCAGGGCATTATTAATTATTGGTATAATTTCTATGGGTTTTAGCTCCAGGTTGGTTTTACGGCTGAAGTTGAGAAGCTGTTTAACGATGTTTGCTGCCCGCATAGTGGCAGTTTTAATCTTTTCAAGGTTGGAACTGGCAGGATGCCATTGGGGGATAACATTTAATGCAAGTTCTGTATTTCCAATAATAATGCTTAAAATGTTATTGAAATCATGGGCCACACCTCCAGTTAAAGTGCCGATTGATTCCATTTTAAGTGATTGCTGAAGCTGGTTTTTTATTTCCTTTATTTCTGTGATATCCCGGAGAATAGTCAGGTTGGAGTTTGCAGCATCAAAATGTGCGACAGGTGAGCTGGTTGCTGAATAATAGCGGCTCTCTTTCGGGTCAAACATCTCATATTCAACATGTTTTCCTTCCTGAATCTGGTCAAATACACACCACTTACATTTGTTATCATTTTTAAATATTGTTTTGTGGCAAATTTCACCTGTTGCATTACGGCCTGTTTTTTTAATCATGGCCGGGTTCATATATTCAATGTAAAACTCAGATGAGCAGATGTAGACCATATCACTAATAGCTTCCATCATGCAGCGATATTTGGATTCGCTTTCAGCCAGTTTTTTTTCCACTTGTTTTTGTTCTGTGATGTCTTGTAATGAACCCCAGGATCGCAAGGGTTTGCCTTTTTTATCATATTGTGTACTGCCTATTGAATTAACATGTTTTATTGTTTTGTTGTTTAAAAGAAGCCGGTAAACAAAATTAAAGTGGGCATTATTATTAACAGAATCGATAAATGCATTTGCAGTAAATTCTCTGTCATCAGGATGTAAAATGTCCTTGTACTCTTCAAACGTGGATGCAATCTTATTGAGATCACAACCGTCAAAAAGCTTATATGTTTCCTCTGCCCACAGGTTTTTATCTATTTTCCAATCGTATTCCCACTGGCTCAATTTTGCCAGTTTAAGAGATTTTTTGAATCTTTCTTCTTTGTTTTCCAATATATATTTTTTTTCTTTCAAACTTTCCAGAAGCATTACATTATTAAGGGAAATAGCTGCCATATATGATGTTAGCTCGAGTAATTTTATATCATTATTTAAAAACAGTGATTCAAGCATACTGTTTTCCAGATACAAAACAGCCAAAAGCTTTTGCTGATATATAACTGGAAGACAAAGAACTGATTTAAGCTTCTTTTTTTTGACTTCAGCATCATTAATAAAATTCCCTTTTTTACCGGCATTATCAAGCAGAAGTGTCTTTTTTGTCCTAACAGCATAGCGAACAATTGCCTGACTGATATAAGGTTGTGAGGACAATGTCTCTTTTGTTGAAAATGACCTAATGCTTTGGGATTTTGTTGCCCTGGTGCGAATAAAAAACTGCCCTTTTTCTTCTATTATGATAACCCCATTTCCAGCTCCTGTCTTTTCCATAATAGAAACAAGGGTTGTTTGTAATAGCTTATCAGGGGCAATGTCCTGGAAGATAGCAGTTATTGCCTTTGTTAGGTATGCGATATCAAGGCTATTGACAGGAAAATCGTTGGTTTTCCTGGAAGACATGGGAAAATAGTGGGGATATTTTTTCTGAATATGTTTCAGTTTTGCTTTTGCATGGCATTTTTCATACAGGTTTGCCGCTTCATTTATATAGAGCCTGCCCTGCCTGCTTTTGTGTTTCAAAAGAAGTATTCCAAATGATTCGTGGATATGGCCTTCAAGTAAAACATAGCCATGTTCTGCTGCTGCATCTATTGCATCAAGGTAGAGGTTTTTTGCAGCTTTGAATCCTCTAAACACTTTTGTTTTTTCAGCCTGTATAAAAAAAAGATAGGGCTTTAGAATCGGGCCAAATTCTGCCCAGTATTCCAGCTTTTCCAAAGCAGGTTTAAAAGTGGCAAGTATTTTGTTTTTTTTTGCAGGATCATGTTTGGTTTCATATTGTTTCAGGGAATTTAAAACAAAGATTATGTGCCACAGCCGTTCCGGAATTGTGCTGGCAAGACCCTTGATGTATTTTTTTGCGTCAACCAATGCTTTATAACAGTTTTGCTGATCATTGAGAAAATAGCAGGAACAGGCTTTGTGTATGTAATAATTTGCCAGTATCGCGTAATCACCTGTTTTCTTCCACAGCTTTATTTTTTGTGATATATCGCTTTTTCTGCAATCTGTCTTAAAAGGCTCAATAATGTTGCAATAAAAACCGGTCAACATATTGCTTATAAAAAAGAGGTTGAATTTGTCGGCAAACTCCAGTCCTTTAGTTGCTATACTTTCCATCAGCTTAAAGTCATTACCCAGGG
>Ga0209345_10001348_pt1 | contig 29437 bp, 30 predicted proteins | sample Cruoilmetagenom7_FD_187294 | JGI IMG/M metagenome (GOLD analysis project Ga0209345, IMG submission 187294) | Oil polluted marine microbial communities from Coal Oil Point, Santa Barbara, California, USA - Sample 7 (SPAdes) (version 2) | ecosystem: Environmental > Aquatic > Marine > Oil seeps ...
AAAAATCTAAAAATTTGTAGAATGGAAGGAAAAAAGCTGATTTTTAAAAGAGACTACAGAAAAATGGCCTAATAAGATCGAAAAATAAAGAATGAAAGTGCGAAAGGCTTAAATTAAAGTTATTCAAAACTCTCAATAGAGTATTTTATATATGTTTTTCCCACCCCCCGGCTCCGCTCTGTTACGGGGTGAAAAAAAGAATCTGAGGCTTTGCGATATGGAGGAATGAGAATGGCAGTAGATGACCATACCACTTCGAGCCGGATATGTTTCCATTGGGAAGAAAGATCCACGCCATGGACTTGAACGGGATAGAAAAAGCCGCGCTCGTCGCAAGGTTGATAAACTGTTGAGGGGGTGAGCAAGACGGAGAAGCAAAGTTTTTATGTTGTAATATCTTTATATTTTTTGGGAATAGTTTCGTGTGAATGATTGGGTGTGGTGGTCTTGGAGACGAATATACCGGTAAAAGAGATAATGAATAGAGACGTGATCGGGATAGATCCCGACGATACCGCAGAAGTGGCGGCACAAAGGATGAAGCACTATGATGTCGGCAATTTGGTTGTCATCAACAATAAAAAGGCAATCGGTATTGTGACAGAAGAAGATCTTGTCCGTAAGCTAGTTTCAAAGAATCTCCTTCCAGAAAAAGTTAAAATAGGGGATATAATGACATCTCCTTTGATTACGGTCTCGCCAAACACGAGTTTGACATCTGCGATGAGGATAATGCTCAAAAATAACATCAGAAGACTTCCGATCGTAGAAGACAGAAAGTTGGTGGGGATAATAACAAATAAAGACATCTTATCTGTTTCTCCCGAGCTCAACAGAATTCTAATAGACTTGATAGAGATAAACAGAGACTTGGAGATAAAAGCACCGGGGGAAAAATCAGAAAAAGCCGTCTTCCAAGGTAAATGTGACAGATGCGGTGTGTTTTCTGAAAATTTGAGAGAAGTAGAGGGTATGCTACTCTGCGAAGGTTGCTATGAAGAGATGATGACGTGAAGAGAGATGATAAGGGTGCAAAAAACGTGAAATTTTTGGGCGGATTTGAGAGAGAAGGATATGGGATGAAAGATTTGTTTGATTTTGAAGATAAGAAACCATCGCAGACGGGAGAGATATTCTCGATAGCGACAAGAGATGTCCTAACGGTTCCTCCTACCATGAGCATCATCGGAACCGCGAGAACGATGGAAAAACACGGTTTTAGACGGATTCCAATAACCGATGCGGGAACAGATAGAGTTATGGGTATAGTGACGACCGTGGATATTGTAAATTTGCTCGGCGGTGGGACCAAATATAATCTTGTAAAAAATAGATATCAAGGAAATCTTCTCGCGGCAGTTAACGGGGATGTAAAAGAGGTGATGGAGAAAGAAGTAGTATGTGTGGAAGAAAGTGAGACAATAAAAGATGCTGCCAAAATTATGATAAAGAGGGGTATTGGTGGCATTCCAATAATTGACAAAAAGTTGAGAATAAAGGGGATAATCACGGAGAGAGACTTTGTCAAACTTTTGATCAACGAAGCTGATTCTTTTGAGGACGTCTTAAATAAGAAAATTGAGGAATATATGTCAGGGGGGGCGGTGAGCGCCCACTCCACCGAGACATTGGGTGCCGCATTGAGAAAGATGCTTGAGAACGGTTTTAGAAGGCTACCCATCGTGAAAGATGATCTTTTGATTGGGCTGGTAACTGCAACGACTGTGATGCGATTTTTAGGAAGTGGAAAGGTCTTTGAAAAACTTGTCACTGGGGATGCCAGTGAGATATACGATTTAGAGATAAAAAATATTATGAAAACCGATATAAAGACGATAGGGCCTGATGCTGATATGAGGGAAGCAGCCAAAAAGATAAATAAAAACGACATTGGAGGATTTCCGGTATTAAAAGACGGTATGCTGGTGGGCATCTTCACGGAAACAGATCTTTTAAGAGCGATTTTTGATGTTCTCAAAAATCCTTGATTTTTGGAATACGCAAATCTTTGATTTGCTACCACAATCAAATCTGCATAAGCCGATCATATGTTTTGATCTGGAAGGACCATTGTCCCCCCAGGATAATGCCTATGAGGTCATGGCTGAGTCTTCGAAAGGAAGAGAGATATTCGAGAAGATAAGTAGATATGACGATCTGTTGACCTTAGATGGGAGGATGGGTTATGAACCGGGGGATACGCTCTCTCTGATCGTACCCTTTTTATTGGCGTATGGCATAAAAACTTCTGACATTTCAAGGGTTTCAGAGAGGGCTACGATCATTTCAGGAGCAAAGGAATTGATCGAGAGGTTGGGAAGAGAGGGTTGGGAAATCTATATAATTTCAACGAGTTATGAGGGGCATGCCTACAACATAGGTAGGAAATTGGGCATACCCAGAGAAAATATATTCTGTACGGAGCTAAATTTAGAGGAAAAAAGAAAAAAAACCGGTGATGATGTTATAAAATTGGTTTTAGATGTCGAAAAGAGGCTTCTCGAGACCAAAGGCGATGAAGAACTGAAAGAACTTTTGGATGAGCTCTTCTTTGAAGAGCTTCTAAGATCTTCATACGATGTGCTCTCGGAAGTGAAGGTTATCGGAGGAGGGAGAAAACTTGATGCTGTTTTAGAGATCTCAGACCGTTCAAAAGTTCCTTTGGATGAAATTCTGGTCGTTGGGGATAGTATAACGGATTATAAGATGCTTGAAGGCGTAAAAAAGGAGGAAGGAGTATCCGTCGTCTTCAATGGAAACGAGTACGCGGTTCCATACGCATCCATAGGGCTTGCCACCACGGATATGCGATGGCTTCACGTCATAACTTCTAATATCTCAGATATATTTGAGATGGTGGATCTTTGGGAAGAGAAGAGGGATTCAGATTCAGAATTCATCAAATGTAACCTATCGACGGACTTAACCAGAGATGTGGGTGAACTTCCGTATATTCATAATCTTATGAGGAGAGATAACTTTGACGAGGTGATCGAGATACATAAGCGATACAGAGAGATGATGAGGGGTTTATCTGCAAAGCTTGGATAGCACCCTAATAAAGTCGTTTGCGAGCGTGAATCTTCCGTAATTGTTGGTATATGTCTATGAACAACCAAAATATTGACATCTATATCAGATATACTGGTTAGTCTGGGGGTAAAATGACAGCGTTACTGGGGGGCTTTCTGCGTGATTGTTGCAACAACGAGAATAAAAGAGGCGCCGCCAATCAAACAGGGCTAAAAATTTATGTTTCAACCTTCTATCTTTTTGAAGTAATGAAGAATTTAATCTTAAAAGGAAGTCCTACCGAAGGTAGGACGTAGGAAGTGAAGTGCTCAAAAATCTAAGATTTTTGGCATACGCAAATCTTCGATTTGCGACTAAAACCGTAGGTTTTTCATGAAGAGAGATCTAATCGGCTTTGGTGCGATCAATTACGATTTCATCTGTCTCGTCGATAAATTGGCTGAATCTGGAGAGGAAGTTCCAATTAAAAATATTTATACCTGCCCAGGAGGATCTGTGCCTAATACTGTCGTGGCACTCTCGGTACTGGGTAAGGATGTCGCTTTGGCCGGAGCCATCGGAAAGGATGAACTCGGAACGGAGTTGCTGGATTTCTACAGATCCCATGATATAGATGCTGAATCGGTCTTAAGAAAGGATGGTGCCACCGGAAGAGCATTCATCTTTGTGGATAAAGAGGGAAAAAGGACATTATACCCCTTCGGAGGCGTAAATAGCGATATAAGCATGGAAGATCTGGATTTGGAGAGGACGAGAGATTTCAAAATGATTCATATAGGTTCTTTTGCCAATCCAGAACAATTGAAAATTCAGGAAGCTATCTGTGATATAGGAGTGGATGTAAGCTTTTCCCCCGGCATGATATATGCAAAGATGGGATTAAAGTACATCAAAAAGGTATTGAGGAGTTGTAAAATTCTTTTTTTGAATGAAGGGGAGCTGAAAATTTTAACGGGCTTGAGTGTCTCTGGTGCTCTTTCTCTATTGAATAAAATCGGTGTTGAGATTGCGGTTGTGACATTGGGAGAGAAGGGCTGTCTTATTGGGTCAAAAGGAAAGCTCACCAAAGTAAAAGCAAAGAAAGTGGATGTGAAGGATGATACGGGGGCCGGGGATGTTTTTGCGGGTGGTTTTCTATGCGGGATTTTGGAAGAAAGAGAGTCGATGGAGTGTGGGATGATGGGAAATGAGATGGCATCACATGCTCTAAAGGATTTTGGAGCCCTTTCAGAACTGCTGAAAGCGAAAGATTTACGACTAAACCGCTAGTTTTTCAGATCAAAGAGATGGGGCCGCCGAGATTTGAACTCGGGTTTCCAGCACCCCATGCTGGGAGGATGGTCCAGGCTACCTTACGGCCCCCTGATGGGTCCATTGCATCTTCACCGTATATAAACTTATAACTTTATGGGGGCTGTCAACTTAAATAGAACTAAAAGATAAGAATCAGCAGGTGACAAAAATGAGCGAGTTCATCAAGATAGAAATTCCAGTGCCACAGGCGAGAGCAAATATGATCTATGACGAATCGATAAAAAAAGAGCTGAAGAAGCCTAAATTTTCGATGTATGCCGTCATGCTCATAGATGAGGCAGTCGATCTCGGAATTCTTGACAAGGAATATTATATCGAATCCAGAAATGTGGCCGAGAGAGAATGGAACGGAGAAGATGCTAAAGCGGACGGTCTAAGGCAATCTAAATTGGCAGAACAGGTAAGATACCTGAGAGAACTCTACGACGAGGGGCACGAGATGGCATATCCATTATACGAACGGTGGTTGCAATGTCTATCACTCGGATACGAAGACGCTTCTCGAAGATGGAAGATCTTACAAAGAAAGGAACTCGATCGCATCAATTCATGCATGGGAGAGAATTTAGTTTCCCAGACACTTTATATGGGATTTCCAGAACTTAGAAGAGAGAATCTCGATATAATCGCGAGATCTTGGGGGCCATCTGCCAAGTTGGCTGATAACATCTGTGATCTCTGGAATGATGTCTCAAGGGAGGGATATATCAACGTGCCGAGAGAGGAGATAGAAAATCTTCGAGGTCTCGATATTCAAAACGATAAGGTAGAAGGAGTTGGTACCGAACTGGCGATCGAGAAGAGTTATCTTCTATCTAAGATCAAAGAAGTGAAAAGAGAATTTAAAAGATCAGAAGATCTCTTTATGAGTATTAAAGGAGAGATAAAAATCAATGAGGAGAGATTATCTCTCTTTAAAAATTTTGTTCACGCTTGGATTTTAGAAGCAAGGAGAACCTATAACTTATGAGTAAAAAAATGAATAAACTCTTCGGAACGAACGGAATAAGGGGGATCGCAAACGATACATTGGATCCGATCTTCTCTTTAAATATCGCGATGGCGTATGGAACGCTAAAGCGAGGAAAAATAGTCATCGGAAGGGATACAAGAATCTCCGGAGAGATGATAGAGAACTCTTTCATCTCCGGACTTCTATCCTGCGGATGCGAGGTCATCGACGTTGGAATAGCATCAACGCCCGCGATACAATATTACGTCAAAGATAATTCTTCAGTAAGCGGTGGAGTGATAATAACCGCGAGCCACAATCCTCCCGAGTACAACGGGATAAAGATCATAGCAGAGGACGGAACGGAGGCTTCGAGGGACGAAGAGGAGAAGATAGAAGAGAGCTACTTTAAAGAAAATTTTAAAAAAGTTAATTGGAGAGATACGGGAAGATATCTAAAGACGGATGTATCAAGCCAGTATATAGACAGCGTCAAACGCTTTTTAGGGAAAAATTTAGGAAAGATTAGGGAGAGTAAATTTAGAATAGCGCTGGACGCCGCAAGTGGATCTGCGTTTCTCACCACGCCACGATTTCTTGAGAGTCTAAATATTGGGTATGTCGGGTTGAACTGCCAGCCGGACGGCACCTTTCCGGGAAGGAATCCGGAGCCGACGGAGGAGAATTTAAAGATCTTGCAAAGGATCATCGAAAGTGGAGACTTCGATCTCGGCATCGCCCACGATGGAGACGCCGACAGGAGTGTCTTCTTCGATGAAAAGGGCAGATTTGTGGAGGGAGACATCATCCTATCGATCGTTGCGAGAGATATCTTACGTGAAAGGAAAGGAGAAAAAGTTGTGACCACAATAGCCACCTCTTCTTCTTTGAGGGATGTGGTTGAGGAGGAAGATGGAACGTTGATCGAGACTCCCGTGGGAAGTGTGCACGTTGCGAGAACGATGATGAAAGAAGGAGCGATCTTTGGCGGGGAAGGGAACGGGGGGCTCATATTCGCGGAGCACCAATATTGCAGAGACGGTTTGGCCGCTCTCGGAAAGATTATGGAGATAATCTCCAAAGAGGATAGAAGCTTGTGCGAACTCGCGGATGAAGTCCCAAGATACTTCACGATCAAAGAGAAGATAATGGTGGAGAAGAAAGAAGAGGCGATGGAACGTGTGAAGAGGCGTCTAAGCGAGTTAAAAGAACCTTTCAACGATAGAGACGGCGTAAAAGTATCTTATGATGATAAAAGTTGGCTTCTGATAAGGGCGAGTGGAACGGAACCGATGATAAGAATCTATGCTGAAGCAAAAGACGAGGAAAAAGCAAAAAAACTTTTAAATAGGGGAAAAAGCATATTGAAGCGTGAGTAAATGGAAAGAGAGATAATAGAGGCCGCCCTCTTCCTAACAGATCGCCCCATAAGTTTAAAGACCTTTGAAAAGAGGTTTAAGAAGTCCAGAGAGGAGATCGAAGAGATGATTGGTGAACTCTCAAAGAAATACTCTTCAGGCCCGATAGAGATATCTTCTCCTGACGGCGATAGATTCGTGATGAGGCTCAAACCGGAATATCTCGAATATACGAAGGATTTTGCGTCCAAAGAGTTTGGAAATCAGATTTTAAGGACGCTCTCCGTTATAGCTTATTATCAGCCGATAACGCTGGCGAAGTTGGCCAAGATAAGGGGAAATAAATGCTATTCACACGTAAAGAAGTTAGAGGAGGAGAGGCTGGTAAAGACCGCTCCTAAAGGAAGGACTAAACTCATAACCACCGCAGAAGCGTTTTCTCATTATTTTGGGATCGAATCGGATGATCCTGAGTTCATCAAAGAAAAGATGAAGGAGCTATGGAAAGGCGATGAAAATGATTTATGATACAAAACAGGCAACTTTGTTCGGAGAAAAGACCCTTGAACGAAAATACTTGGAATCAATCAACGGAGAATATAGCTTTTATAGGGGAATTGAAGTACTAAATAAAATTGACTGGGATTTTAAAGATTTTACAACTCAGTATCTTACACATACATTTCATTCTTATCCAGCAAGGTTTATACCTCAAATACCCTTGACCTTCATCAAATTATTTACAAAAGAAGAGGAAACTGTTTTAGATCCGATGTGTGGTTGTGGAACAACATTAATAGAGGCTCTTCTAAATAATCGAAATTCGATTGGTAATGACTTTAACCCGCTTGCATCTCTAATAACTAAAGTAAAAACCACCTTGATTGATGAAAATGAGTTTAGATATTTTAACAAAAAATTAGCAGTTATGAAGCGATATTTGGATATGGATTATAGAAAAGTTGATGAAAGAATTAACAATCTACCCAACAGGAAGGTAAGTAAAATATTTAATAGAGTTGTAATCTCGAAATTAGAGAGCATTCGCGAAACTCTGTTAGAGATAAAAGAAGAAGGGCACAACGACTTATTTGACTTTGGAAGAGTCGCTTTATCTTCTACGATCTGGTCATTGGTAGAAAATGGCGGTGGAATCGATGTTGACGATTTATTTTTGAAAAAAGTGAAATCTATGCAGAATGGACTAAAGAAGATGGATAAAATTATTAAAAACATTCCAGAAGTAAAAGTAATTTGTGGTGATGCAAGAAAATTAGAAGTTGAGACTAACTCGATAGACTTAATAGTAACTTCTCCACCTTATGTAAATGCGTTGGATTATTATAGAGTCCACATGTATAACATGCTTTGGCTTGGAATGGATTTTGACTTGTTTAGGAAACATGAGGTAGGTGGGCATTCTCATTTCATAGCAAATAGATTTAGATTGCTCTCTGAATATTTAGGGGATATGTTCCGTTCAATGATAGAAATGAATAGGGTTCTTAAAAAAGATAAGTTATGCGTGATGGTGGTGGGCAACTCGAGTTTAGAATATGAACTGATCGAAAGTCATAAATTTTTTGGAGAGATGGGTAAAGAGATAGGGTTTAAACCAATAAAAACGATTTTTAGGAACATTGACAAAACAAAGAAATACACAAGTGCAGATATAGGAAAGATTGATGATGAGTATATTCTTGTGATGCAAAAGATAGATAATACGAATGTCTCTGCAAGAGATGACAATTTTATTTGTGAAGTTGTAAGGGGGCAGATGATGAAATTTAGAGAACAAATAAAAAAAGTCCAAGGTACATCAATTAGAGGTAGAAAACCTACAAAAGAGAGATTATTGAAGAATATTGATAAGATAAGTGAAGCAATACAAACGATACCTCAAGATATTAAAATATGTTCTTGCAACAGTGAACTACTCCAAGCTAAAGCATTGGAGCTTCCTGTATCACCCTTCTCTTTGAGAAGTCCTCAGACTTAAATTCTGACAGTCCCTGCCCTACATTTAAATTTTTCAATTCTTTCTTTAGAACGTTGATCGCGGCATTAAAATCTCTATCGATCACTAATCTACAAAATGGACATTTATGAACTCTTTGGCTTAAAGGTTTTTTAACGATCTCACCGCAATTTGAACATTCCTGACTTGTATTCTTTGGATTAACAAATTCAACTCGTCTACCAGCTTCTTCCGCTTTGTAAGATACAAAATTTGTTAATTGTGACCACGAGACATGCGAAAATGTTCCATTTTCGCGGCACGAAATCAAAGATTTCGTCGCATCACTTATAGATTTAGCTAAGTGATGATTCTTCAACATATTTTTAACTTTTAGATCCTCAAAAACGATCAGATCAAAAGTGTTAACCAATGAACGACTTATCTTATGGAGTAGATCAGTTCTCTGCTCTCTAACCTTTCTATGAGTTTTGGCTACCTCAAATCGTCTTTTACTTCGATTATTCGATCTTTTCTTCGTCTTTGAAAATCGAAGATTTTCGAGATCCCACGACGAAGTCGTGAGGACTTTGGTTAACTTTCTTTGCTTTCTCTTTAACCTCTTTTCAGATTTAGACAAATATCTTGGATTATCTTCTGTATCTCCATTTGAAAGTGTTATTAGATGGTTTATACCCAAGTCTATACCTATTGGATTTGTTATCTCTTCGTTGTAATTTAGTTCTTCTACTTCTATCTCAACCGCAAAACAAGCATACCAACGATCTAAATCCTTTTCAATCGTGCAAGTCTTAATATTTGCGTCTTTGCGTATATCTCTATGCAGTCGCAAATCTTCGATTTGCGTATCCCAAAAATCTTTGATTTTTAAGGACTTTTTGATATTGACAGAACCAATCTTTGAGAGGATTAATTTTTTGCCATCTTCACTGAACTCGAACCCAGTTTGAGGATATGTGAAAGAACTATATCTTGATCTGGGTTTGTATCTTGGATAACCAGCTTTCTCTTTTCTTCTAACCCTTCTAAAGAAGTTCTTGAAAGCTTTATCTATTCTTTTCAAAACGTCTTGAATGACTTGAGAATGGACTTCTTTTAGATCTTCATCAAAGGTTTTAATCTCTTTCAACTGATTTGCTTGATCGTAATAATTGATAGATTTATGAGAAATATCCCAAGCGTCTCTTCTTTCAGTTAAACAATCATTATATAGAATCCTATAAGTGTTTAGAGTCTTATCTAAAATTGATTTTTCTTCTCGGTTTGGATATATCCGATATTTGTAGGTTCTTTTAAGCTTCATCTAAACCTCTAAGCGATAGATTAATATGTTTGTGAGGTTAAATACTTTTTGGTATGGCGTGAGTTCTTTCATTTGACCTCTAAGCAACGTCATACTGTTTTATCGTCCCCAAGCTAAAGTTCCTAAAAACCAAAAGTTTTTAGGATATGCAAAATCGAAGATTTGCAGCTACATAGGGGTTTTCATTTTTTATAAACAAAAGATTGTTATAAAAAGGATATTCAAACGAGAAGGTGGATTTTAATGGGCGTCGATTTAGGTTCCGTCTTGAAGAGAGAAGAGATCTCATTGGAACATTTGGCATCCTACATGGTAGCCATAGATGCCTACAATACACTATATCAGTTTTTGAGCATTATAAGGCAGAGAGATGGAACGCCCCTGATGGACAGCGAGGGAAGGATAACCTCTCATCTTTCCGGCATCATCTATAGGATGTCTAATCTTTTGGAGAGAGGAGTAAAACCCATATTTGTCTTCGATGGAGCGCCACCCATGTTAAAGAGAAAGACGCTCGATAAGAGAAAAGCCACGAGGGAAGAGGCTTTAAAAAAGTATGGAGAGGCAAAAGAGAGGGGAGAAGAAGCGTTTAAATATGCTCAGGCATCGGCAAGGATAAATTCTGATATTGTGGAAGACTCCGAGGAGCTCTTGGGCTATCTTGGAATTCCTTGCGTCTATGCTCCTTCGGAGGGAGAGGCTCAAGCGGCATTTATGGTATCAAAGGGAGATGCAGATTTTGTAGCGTCCCAAGATTATGATTCCATGCTCTTCGGGGCGAAAAGACTCGTTAGAAACCTTACAATAAGTGGAAAGAGGAAGCTACCAAGGAAGAATGTATATCTGAACGTGATGCCGGAAGAGATAAGATTGGAAGAGGTCTTGGAAGAACTTGGAATTGATAGGGAACAGCTCATAGGTGTTGGTATCCTCACCGGTACCGACTATAACGGGGGTATTAAGGGAATAGGTCCCAAAAAGGCTTTAAAATTGATAAAAAAACATGGGACGATCGAGAAGGTTTTAACCTCCATCAATGAGAGGATAGAGGAACTGGATGAGGTGAAGGAGATCTTTTTGAATCCTAACGTAACTGGAGATTATGAGATAAGATGGGGCAAACCCAATGAGGAGAAGGTAATCGAATTTTTGTGCGAAGAGCATGGCTTTTCAGAGATGAGGGTTAAGAAGGCATTAGAAAAGGTATCGGTCTCCACTGAGAAGAAGAGACAAAAGACACTTGAAGGTTGGTTTTAGTAACACGATCACAAAATTTGGGGATTAGATGGAAAAGGATAAGGAAGTGAAACATTTAATGTTATCCAAGGGTATGTCGGTTGGGGAACTCGTCGATGGATTCGGGTACACCGCATTCAATTCGAGGAGAATAGCAGACGCGGTGGATATATATGAAGAGATGATCGAGGTTGGGGCAAGAAAGTTCTTTGGTCTTGCAGGGGCGATGGTTCCTGCTGGAATGAGGAATATAATATCCGATATGATAGATTGGGGATGGATAGACGTTCTCGTAACGACTGGAGCAAATCTGACGCACGATCTGATTGAGGCTTTCGGTTGCCATCATTATCTGCGTTCTTCTTCTGAATTAGAAAAAGATGCAGAACTTAGAAGAGAAGGTATTAACAGGATTTACGATGTTTTTGTTAGTGACGAGGCTTTCATAACACTTGAAACAAATCTCTGGGAGATATTTGAAGATATAGGCGAGAAAGGCAAGGATATATCGATAAGTGGTCTGATAAGAGAGGCGGGCTCAAGAATTGAAGACGAAAATTCTATCATCAGGAGAGCCTATGAGAAAGACGTCCCAATATTCTGCCCGGCGTTAGCAGACTCGATATTTGGGCTACATGCATGGATGTACGGTCAGACCCACAGTATGAGCGTGAATGCGTTCGCGGATATGAGAGAATTTTCAGATCTCTGCTTTGAATCCGATAAGAGCGGTGTCATGATCGTCGGTGGGGGCGTTCCAAAGAATTTTATATTTCAGTCGATGCTCTTGAATCCCGATGCCGGTTTTGACTATGCCATCCAGATAACGATGGATCGGGTAGAGACGGGCGGGCTCTCCGGTGCAAGCCTTGAAGAGGCCGTCTCCTGGGGAAAGATAAAAGAGAGAGGAAGAAGAGTGGTCGTCTATTCCGATGCAACGATCGTTCTGCCGTTGATATGTGCTTCGTTGCTGGATAGGATGAACAAGGGATAAAAAGATTCAAATGGAACTTATTTGCATACTTAAAGATCGGAGATCCCGCTCCGATGGGCTGATCGAAACGGCGTTTGAGAAAGTGGTAGTTAAAGGAAAACACGAAAATGGAAAAAAGGGGAGATAAAGAGTAAAAAAGGATGTCAAGGGCTATATATCATGTGAGCATTAGAAAGGGGATAGAATGGATTAGACCGAGCGATTTCTATCTAGGATAGATTGAACAGAAAGAAGTGAGGGGGTTGTAAGTACGATAATGGTGCTCTATCCGGGAGGATGAAATATACAGCCCACCATGACAAGATATAAGCATTATTTCTAAATAGATCCTTACGAAAAGGTAAATGTAATGGTATCGGATACGAGGAAATATCAGGTCACCATACCCAAGCGAGTGAGGGAGGAACTTGGCATAAAAGCGGGAGATGATGTTATCTTTCTAAAAACTAAAGATGGTTATAGGATTATACGGGCGGATGAGATCATAGAAGAAGGTTTTAGGATATTTGAGGATATAACTGAGACCGTGAAAGAAATAAAAGCTGGATTGGGTAAGGGATTAATTGAATAAGAAAATTATACTCGATACAAACATCTTTTCAAATAAAGAGTTCTGTGGTCGCCTTAAAGATAGTAATCATACCGCTTATATTTCCGCCATCTCTTACACCGAACTACTATATCATTACTTGAAAAAAGAAGGCAGAAGCGGAGAGGGATTTATTGATGCCTTCCTCGAAGCGTTAAATGTTCAAGTGATCCCATTCGATCGGGAATGTGCCAAAATCGCCAGTAAATCTGCCATAGACAGATGGGATTTTAAAGATAATGCAAGGGATTACATGATCGGAAGTTTAGCTGTGAAGTTGGGATATCCGATCATCACGTTCGACACCAAGGATTTTGAGTGGATAGAAGAAGGCTTATTATTCACACCCGAAGAGTTCTTAGAATTGTTGGACAAAGAATCGTTTTGTCCTAATTGGGGGGATGACCTAACATCTAAGGTTCTCGCAGATCCAATTATTACGAAGGCGCTTGGAAGATCTAAGGGTGCAAAGAGAATGGGTAGGTTGATCGAGATGATCGAGATGGCGTTTGAGAAAGTGTAATTAAAGGAAGGCACAGAAATAGAAAATTGGGGAAGAAAAATGAAAAACTACAAGTCTTAGAAGCGGATAGCTTCAATTAGGCTTCTAAGCCTATCTTCCTGGTCCCACTGTGTTTTGTTAAATGAATCGTATAAACTACCGAGAAATATGCTGCTTATTTTACCCCCCGTCAAAAGCGTTTTTAGGGCTTAAAATGGCAAAAGGACGGAAATGACGGATTTTCAAATGATAACTGTAGGATAAGAAAGTAAGGTAAATCGTGTATTTGAAATATTGGATTTGGGAAGTTGGGTAGATGGAAAACGCAGACAGCGGACAGATAAACTAATAAGAGAAGTTGGATACAGACGAGGATATGAGAACTTCAAACCTAAATATGCTATTTAATCCAAGGAGTGTTGCGATAGTTGGTGCTTCGGCGTCTCCTGGCAAGCTTGGTACAATAACTCTTTTATCTACAATTGCTGGTGGATTCAAAGGAAAAATTCATCCTATAAACCCAAACGAGGATGAAATACTGGGTTTAAAAACTTACAGCAGCGTAAAAGATGTTCCCGATGAAATTGATATCGCAGTAATTTGCACTCCCTCTATATCAGTATCTAAAATCGTCGAAGAATGCATCAAGGTTGGAGTAAAGTTTGGGGTAGTACTGTCTGCAGGTTTTGGAGAGCTCGGCGAGGATGGTAAAAAAGCGGAGAAGAAAATGGCGGAAGTGGCAAGAGGTGAAAAAATGAGGCTTATAGGGCCAAATTGTATGGGAATGGGCAGCGCCGCCTCTAAACTATATGCATCTCTGAATTTTACCATCCCAAAACCCGGTAATGTATCGATCGTTTCTCAGAGCGGTACTCTTGCAACATTTATCACAATAGAAGCTTCTCGGCAGGGTGTTGGAATCAATAAATATGTGAGTAGTGGCAACGAGGCAGATTTGCACCTGGAAGACTTTCTATCGTATTATGCGGATGATCCCGAGACGAAAGTAGTTGCGACATTCATAGAGGGAGTTAGGGATGGAAGAAGATTCATGGATGTATCGAAACGAATAACAAAGAATAAGCCGTTTATTGTAATAAAAGGTGGAACAACAGAGATAGGTGCCGCCGCCGCATCATCGCATACTGGTTCATTGTCGGGCTCGAATTATGTCTTTGATGCCGTATGTAGACAAGCCGGGATCATACGCGTTTCGAACTATATGGAGATGATTGATTTACTAAGGGCATTTTCATTCTCGTCGCTCCCTAAAGGTAGAAATGTAGGTATGGTGAGCTCTCAAGGCGGAATGGGAGTATTGGCAGCAGATGCGTGTGTAAAATATGGATTGAATCTACCAAAATTAACGAAAGGGAGTATGAATGAATTAAACTCCTTCTTACCATATATGTGGAGCCATAAAAACCCGATAGATATCACAGGTGGGACTATGGACCCAACGGCATTTACAAGATCGCTTGAGGTATTACTACAACAACGAGATATACAAAGTGTGCTTTGCTTGGCTCCGATTTATTCATCTTACTTCGATACAGTCCGCGCTCAGATATCCAACGATATGCGAGATATTTCCGAGCTGATCCCGGCTGAGATGATTGAGGCGGTAGATGAGGCAGCCGTAGATGATCTTGTTAAGTTGAAGAAAAAATATAACAAACCAATAGTCGGTATTGGCTTTCTCTCTCGAAGAGAATCGAATGCCGTAAAATTGCTCCAAGATAATGGAATCCTGATTTACGAGACGCCAGATCAAGCGGCATACGTCCTCTCAAAACTCGCTGATTATAATGAATATCAGAAAGGCTGTAGTATCTGGCAATCCTCATAATAAAAAAAGAAGTAGATTTAGGAGTAATGGATGAGATATTTAAGAAACATGGAGTAGAAGTCTTTATAGAAGGAAGAGATTTTTAAATCTTAGATGAGAATAATAAAGACGTAAGAATCGTCTAACACATTTTACATTGATTTACGATCGATTAAACCTTATGTAAAAGTAAACTATATATACGCAAATCTTTGATCTGCGACTAAACCGAAGGTTTTTCATGAGTGGTTTGATTCTCGCACTGGATGTTTTAGATGAGGAAAGAGCTTTAGAGATTATAGAGGAGACGAGAGCTTCTTTGACCTACGTGAAGGTCGGTTATCCCCTAATTCTCTCCGCTGGAATAAAGGTGCTGGAGAAGATCTCCCAATTGATACCGGTGATAGCCGATCTAAAGGTGGCAGATATTCCGAATACAAACAGATTGATCTGTAGGGAAGCATTTGAAGATGGAGTTGAAGGGATCATATGTCACGGATTCACCGGAAGAGATTCATTGGAAGCTTGTATAGGCGTTTCAAGGGAATTAGATGGAGATATTTATGTCGTAGCCGATATGAGCCATCCTGGAGCATCGGCGTTTTTCCCAGATATTTCTGCAAAAATTTGTGATTTGGCCGTGGAATTAGGTGCAGAAGGTATTGTTGCCCCGGCAAATCACCCAGAAAGGTTAAAGGAGATTAAAAAGATAATTAAAGGGTTAAAATTGATCTGTCCCGGCGTAGGCGTGCAGGGAGGTTCTATCCTAAACGCGGTTTTGGCTGGAGCGGATTATCTGATCGTGGGTAGAAGTATCTATATGGATAAAAATCCAAAGATTGCGGCAGAACGGATAAAGAAAGCGATTGAAGAGGCAGATGAGAGATCAAGGGTTTTAGGGGCCGATGATGAAGAATTTCCTGATAAATGATGATCCCTATGAGTTCTGAGGCCTAAATTTCTACTGGAATTTTATTATGGTGGCGAAATACCTCTTGAAGTGGCATTATTTGCCTAAAAATCCTTCACTTCACGTTAAAATCCGATGAGGCTTGACTACACGTTCATGTACAAGACTTGAAAAACGGAGGGTCTTGCATCATGCAACTCGTAATCAACACCCGTGAATCCTACCTTAGAAAAAATGGCAATTGCTTTCTCGTAAAGACGGATGATAAGGTCTTCGAGGTATCCGCCAATAAGGTGGAGAGCATATTTATCACAACTTCCGCATACATCTCCACGGATGCGATCAAATTTGCAGTTGAGAAGAACATCGATATCGTCTTTCTCGATTTCTACGGCAACCCTTACGGGAGGGTTTGGCACTCGAAACTTGGAAGTACGACGCTGATCCGGAGAAGACAGCTCGAGATCTATGGTAGAAAAGAGGCAGATCCACTAATACAAGGATTGAAACAACGAATTCTGCAAAGGACGGACGCGAGGGGATTTGAACCCCCGATCTACGGCTTAGGAGGCCGTCGCCTTATCCACTGGGCCACGCGCCCATTTGATCCAACTAATCGGTAAAATTAGATTGAGGAATAAAAAGTTAACGTCAGAAGACCTTCATCTCCAAGCCGATCTTCTTCCTCTTGGCGTCATTTAATATGTGGTGGGCAGATATGATATCTTGCGCCGCCAAGCCGCTCGTGTCAAATATCGTTATCTCGTCCTCTGCTTCTCTTCCTTCTTTTCTACCTATGATTATCTCTCCGATCTCCCCGTATATCTCCTCTAATTCTATCAACCCATCTCTATACGGTATGTTGAGCTCACCTATGGTAGTAGACTGGCTCACATCGTCTACCACGATCTTACCCCGCTTTAAAAGAGATAGGTCCAGCTCCCTTTTGCCCGGCGTGTCTGCACCCACCGCGCATACGTGAGTACCAATGTCAACCCATTCGTTCATCACCACGGGCTTTCTCGATGTGGTAGTGGTGACGACTATATCAGATCCTACAACCGCTTCTTTTGCGCTCTCTACGGTGGTTATTTGGATATCTAACGTCTCTCCCACCTCTCTTGCAAAACGTTCGCTGGCATCACGATACATATCATATACCTTCACCTCACTTATATTTCTAACTTGTATCAATGCCATTAGCTGCCCTCTTGCTTGAACGCCGGCTCCAACCATTCCAACCACACTGGCATCTTTTCTGGAGAGATATTTCGCCGATATTCCCCCCGCCGCGCCCGTTCTCATCGCGGTGATATATGTTCCGTCCATCACGGCGATTGGCTCTCCCGTAGCAGGATTGTTGATCACGATCAATGCCATAACCGTGGGCAGACTGCTTTCCCTGGGATTTTGGGGATGTATATTGACAATCTTCGCTCCTGCGGAGTCTATTGATCTAACGTATGCTGGCATGTAGCGGAGTAACCCCTTATCCAGGTGCAAATCCATCTTTGGGGGCATAACAATCTCTCCATGGGCATGGGCGATATACGCCTCCTCCACTGCGTTTAATGCGTCCTCCATCTTGAAAATTTTCTCTATATCTTCTCGGCATAGAAATATCATTGTTACCCCTCATCGGTCCATAGGTTATTTAACTGTTACATCTATATTTTGTCGTAGAGCATTTACCTTCGATCGGAGATAACAATTTGGGAATAAAAGAGATAAAACCGTAAGAACTGATTAAGGGAGGGGATTTTAATGAAATTTATATCCAGAGATGATCTTGAGAGTATTCAGGAGAAAAAAGTAATAGATCAGGTTAATTTTGCATATGCAAATTCTCCGTTCTATAAGAGAAAATTTGATGAAGTGGGAATTGAACCCAAGGATATCAAATCTATGGACGATTTTTTCGAGAAGGTGCCTCTCACCAGTAAAGAGGAGTTGATCGATAGTCAGCTAGCGCATCCACCGTTCGGAGAATTTTTGTCCGTTCCCAATGAGAAAATTAAATTGATATTCATTTCTCCTGGTCCTATATTTGAACCGCACACAGAAAAAGATTTGCAGGTGCTTCGAAATGGTCTTGGTAAACGGATCATTGATCTTGGAATCGGAAAAAGTGACGTCTGTCAGGTGACATTGTCATACCATCTTATGCCTGCGGGTTTTGCCATACATATGGGTGCAGAGGCGGCAGGGTGCACCGTCATTCCCGCAGGCACGGGAGAGAGCAGAATGCAGGCGGATGTCATGAGAAAGGCGGGTACAACCATATACGTTGGGACGCCGAGTTTCCTTGCCAGAATAGCAGAAAAGGCGGAGAAGATGAAGATAGATCCGAGAAGAGATCTCAATCTTAGGATGGGTATATGCATAGCGGAACCGCTTCCGCCATCGCTCAGAACAAATCTTCAAAGAACATTTGATATAGAGCTCTTCGACGTGTACGGGGTCGCAGAGCTCGGAATACTCGCCGGCGAATGTGGTGAACACGACGGCATGCACGTGAACGAGGAGGATTTTATCGTGGAGATCATCGACCCGGATACGTTGGAGCGTGTTCGACCGGGGGAAGAGGGGGAGATCGTCTGTACACCACTCGGTAGAGAGGCATTACCTTTGATAAGGTATAGAACGGGCGACGTTTCGTTGATCACCTTCGAGAAGTGTAAGTGTGGTAGAGAAGATGCTAGAATACTCGGAATTCGTGGCAGGGTGGGCATGCTAACCAAAGTTAAAGGGGTCTTCATCCATCCGAGACAGGTTTGGGAAGTCGTCGAGGGATATCGGGAATTGGGCAGATTTCAGATCCTCGTCGAGAGGCCAGGGATCTACGACGAGATGACGATATTTGTGGAGTGCAAAGAGATAGAAAAGTTCGAAGACTGGGAAGAAAAACTAAAAGAAGCGTTTAAAGAGATACTTCGCATAAAATGTGACGTTAAGATGGTGCACACGGGAGAGATCCCACCCGATGTGGACGTGTTGGAAGATCGAAGAGGGCATTACGCGGAATAAAAAATTGCAAGGTAATTCTCTCTTAAATTGTCACATGGTGATGCGTCCGGATCGCGTGAACAGCACGGCTACCAGGACTATCCACACGGTTGTGGGAACTACCGGACAGAATCCAATCCGACTAACCTCCTAAACGATAGATTAATATCTCACCCCAACTCTTTTGGGGGGAGTCTTCAAGAGGAGATGAAAGACTGTCCGATTGAAGATCAATAAACCGAGAGATTTTTATGAGAGGTAAAGCAATAAGGGTGTTTCCGCCGGATACGAACACAGACGAGATCATCTCCGGCAAATACAAATATGACGAGCTGGACATGGAAAAATTGGCAGTTCACACATTTGAGAGTATAGATAAGGATTTTTATAAAGATTCAAAGGAAGAAAAAAATCCGATGATCGTTGGAGGCGGGAATTTCGGCTGTGGATCGAGCAGAGAACAGGCACCACAAGTTTTAAAGGCGTGCGGTATCTCCTGCATCGTGGCGGAGAGCTTTGCGAGGATATTTTATAGGAACTGTTTCAACGTCGGTCTGCCCGCGATCGAATGTGCACAGATATCCGAAGGGGTTTCTAAGGATGATGAGCTTGAGGTCGATTACGGGAGCGGAAAGATAAAGAACTTGACAAGTGGGGAGGAATATGAATTTAAGCCTATTCCGGGATATATGCAAGAAATTCTGGATGTGGGAGGTTTGATTCCTTACTTGAGGAAGAAAGGGGGCTTTTGAATGAAGGGTTTGTGCTCAAAAATCGGAGATTTTTGGCATATCGCAAATCTTCGATTTGCAATACACCCTCTCAACACCTGCGTGCACCTTCGGTAGCACATTAAAAACAAGAGAACAAGGACATTAAAAACAAAAGAGAAAGATAAAAAGTAAGATTAAGAAACGTTTAATGAACATCATCTTCTATTGGGATGCGATAAAGATGAAAAGATAAAATGTGATGTATGTGTCGTTGGGGGGCCAGGTGGCTCGATGGTATTAAAAAATCAAAGATTTTTGATATGCCAAAAACCGAAGGTTTTTGAGCACGGTGAAGACGTTGCGCGAAGTTTGGGTTGGATACAGTATTGGTGAAGAGGAAAGAAGAACTAAGCATGATTTTACATAATGGGATAATTGTAAAACGATTAGGGTGTAGTTAAAGGAAACCACAAAAATAAAAAAAAACGAAAATGAAAAAAATTAAATTACGTTACGCCGTCAAAAGACCCCAGGTGCTATAGATGTGTGGAATTACTTGTGAAATTATTCAACCAATTTTTCAACCAATTTTAGATTATATGATAATGGCTTGTATGGGAAATTTGGGTTTAATAGGCATATTTCCAAAGATTGTTGATCGTTTATGTCCTCAATGGGCACAATCTAAAAATCTAGTGATGGTCAATTATTTTTTTGGGGGAAATAATTGAAAATAATTGAAAATTTTTCAGAAAAATATTAGCTCTTTCAGAAACATTTAAGGTTCTGAAAGAGCATACACTTTAGGCGTAATTTATGACTATAATAAGGTGTAACCTGTTAAACTTTTCGCAAAAGGATAATCTGCTTTCAATATTTGGAGAGTATTCAAATGAGTTTGAGTACACTGCAGATGGAATTTTTCGTAGAACTGTTCCACCCGCGTGTCCAAAGTGTAAAAGCCATGGAAACCATAATGGATACAACACATACTACAAAAAGGGATTGGGATATGTAAAAACAGGGAGATATATCTGTTCTATCTGTGAAGAATCGTATGAAGAAGATAGAAATTTCTGGATTAAACTTAAAACGAAGTTCTTTTCCACGATGGAGATGCTATATCAACGGTTTAGAGATAATCATGTATCATATGAAGGGAGTGCAGATCTAATGGAAATAATATTTCCAAGAGGAAAGGATACGATTTGCAATGCATTCAACAGATCTGTCGAAAAAGCAAAAGTCCCTTCTATAAAACAGTATGACATACTGGTAGTTTACTACGATGAACAGCATCCCAAAGCAGGGAGGACCCAGAAATTCAGATTGACCTTACTGGATCACATAACAAGACGACCGATTGCAGATGAATTATTTGATAGTAAGGATTCTGCTACCATCAAAAAATTTCTTGAGAAGCACCTTGATCCCAATAAACTCACATTCGTCGTAACTGATCTTGCTAATGGTTATCCTGCTACATTCCAGGAGTTCTTTGGTAAGAATTTGATCCTTCAGTTCTGTCTCATGCATTTAAACAAGCTTATTGTCAAGGAGTTTCCAAGGAAAACAACGATTGAACAGGAGTTGATCAAGTACAAACTGTTGAACATATTCTATAACAGAGATTTGGAAATAAACTTCCTGAGTGAACTGGTGGAAGAAGAGAAGATATTGAAAGATGCGATGGAATACAAAACATGGCTCAAAAAGAAGAAGAAACTTTTCAGAAAATTCCTTCATGATCTAGAGCTTGGAAGAAGGCGTGAAAAGCAAAATCTGGAGCAGAGAACGTATGAAGAAGCTCTGATGGTATTTGGTGATCTATTGGACAATATCCGTTCCTTTACAACAACAGTAAGAAAGAGATTGAAAATGATAGAGAAGAACTGGAAATACTTAACAGCATTCTATTTTGTGGAAGGTGCTCCAGCCACTAACAATCCTATAGAAAACTATTATTCGACAAGTCTGAAAACACACAGAAAGAAGCAGCTCAGAACTGATCGTGGAATAAACAATCAGTTGAAGCTCTCTGCGATGAAGAGAGCCGGAATGCTCAAAAAACCTGAGAAAACATTGCTTGAAATCTTTTTAAAGTTCATCCCTTTCATGGATCCTGGATAAAATCTGTTTTTTGCTGGTTTATACTGCTTGGGTGTATAACGGTAGCTATCTCTTTTTTGTTGAAAAATGGATTGCTTTTCCGGATTTTTGTGTTTATTTAAAGAGAGACGACAGGAAATCTGAAAGAATTGTGTAAATGCGATGTTTTGATCAACATAGCAGACGAAAAAGAGTGTTGCATCGGGCAAAAAAGTTAAAAATCACTGATTTTTTAGAAAGTGCCCAGCAGATGCTTCGAAGTTTCAATAACTGCTGCATCATTTACCTTGCCATCCGTCACCAGAAGGTTGCTGCCATAGGTCCTCTTGCTCTGAGAAACGATATCGATAGCGTCCTGAATAGATGTCGCATATTGGAGTATTTCGGTGGATATCCAGAACACTGAATTCTCAAACATACCGAATCCGTCCTTTGAAAGTTGGGACATCTGAGCTACCGTAATCCCGGCGGCATTTATGCCGTTTAGGTTGCCAATTATCCTCCCCAGCTCGAAAGGAGGTAGGGATATCCCTTATCCGGTATTGCCAGGATCGTGACCCCTGCACTGCAGAGGGCTTTCCCCGCATCCCAGTCTGTATTATGTCCGTGTATTTTATGTCCGTGTATTAATTTCCCGTCAACGGTGGCATTTCCCCAGACGCCGACGCTGCTGCAGGCAGCTAGACATCCAAGCGTGGCGTAGGTATCCACATGGGTATGGGCGATCAAAACATCGTCGTATGCCAGCTCAGACCCGATATCCTCAAACGCCGCAGCCATCAGCCATACCCCTCATCTGTTCTATGTATTCCTCGGGTATGTGGGGCTCCATGGTCTTCGCAAACAGAAGCAGAAGAGGTCTCACGATCTCGTATGGCAACATCCCCAATATCGGCGATAACCCGGCCAGCATCTGTTTACAGTAGACCCGTAGGAGCTCGTCGAACCCCTCGCCTGTTAGTATGCCGTACTGATACCCCATCTCAAATGGCGGGCCCTGGACTATTACCAGGGTTCTTGGCATCATGTTCTCCATATCATAAACCTCGATGAGTTGACCCAACCCATTCTCTGTTTTACACGAATCGACCAGTGTCCCAATTGGCGGTATCATCTCCTCCATCTCTGTGGCAATACAAACGCTAAAAGGCCCGAGCATCAAGAACATAATAAATAGAGAGAGCAGGATCCTCCTCCCCAACTCTCCTTTTTTTGCCATCAAATTTAATATAAGTTTTTAGTACTTAGCCCTTTCTAATTAGATGAAGGAACCTGATCTACCCACTCCTTCTCCTCTCCCGACCCATACGGGAATAGTAAGGTATTTTATCAACCTCTATTTTTTACCGTGAATAGACACTCATCATCTCCAAAGAGATCGGATTCCATCGTTATTTCGGCGTTTAAATCAAATGCCGAAAAAGCCCCCTTCAGTAGCGAGAGACAGGCATTTTTACACGGTAATTCTCTTACAACTTCTTCGCCCAATTTTTGAAGTTCTTCATAGACCGAACATTCTTTTATCCTGTATGAAAAGATCTTTGGACTGTTGGCACAGACCCACAACCTCTTGAATGGCTGAATGCTGAGATATGCGATCTCTACAAATCTCTGCGGAAGCAGAGGAAATTTCATCGATCCCGTCTTTTCCGCCGCATCCTTCAAAACTTCGTAAGTTCTATCCGTATTCTTCTCCCCAAGCTCCAACGATCTCTCCATGAGCTCTTTCCCATATCTGGTAAAAAAGACATCTGGTGATTCTTTACCATCCACCAACTCTTTAATCCATCTTTTCGGGTCGAATTCTTCCCCTAGCGTTTTGATCATTTCATAGTCGAGGTCGAAATAGTATTCCTCTAACATCATTCACCACCCCCCAAAATAATTTTAACTTGTATCGCCCCAACGGGACAAACCTCGACGCAATCGTTGCAAAAGACACATTTATCCCTGAATACTGCAAGAAGCTTGTATTCTTCCGGTTCGTTCTCCCTAAACGTGTGCATCCCCGTTGGAAGAACCATAAAGACCGCCTGGGGACATATCTGGAGGCACTTCTTGCACTCAAACGGTGTAGTACACTTCTCTTTATCGATCACGATCTCTGGCATCATCTCGAATCACCACTCGTTCCTCAGCGCGGGAAAAGAATTCCTTTCCACGAGCTCTATTGCACTCTCAGGACATGTCTCTTTGCATAATCCACATCCAAAACAGCTAAACATATCGATGTTGGCTTTATTTGTCGTCACTTCCTTCTTTATAGCCCCAAACTGACAACGTTTTACGCACGTACCACAACCGCTACACTTATCGTAATCCACCTTTGCGACGTACTCTCCTTTCATCAACGACTTTATGCCGTAATCATTTCTGAAGCGGATATCGATGCAATCCGGATAATCGCAGTTGCAGACTCCCCCGATATATGGTGCCCCTTCAATCGTCTTTCCAAACGTCATGATCGTGTGAACCATCCCCTTCTTGTTCCAAAATTCCAAAAATTTCTTCGCTTCCTCGGGGGAGATGAATTCGGCGCCGCCTTTGTATCTCTCCGGAACCATCTCCCATCTGAACATTCCAAGACCTATCCCAAGACAGGATCTGCAATCCTCCTCTTCCAGCGTCGCTCTTGTCATACGTCTGCAGATGCAATCTATCTTGACTAAAGGCTGTGCAATATCAACGACCTTCTTTGCATCCTCCAATGGAATAACTTGCCCCGGTGCCATCTCTATCATGGTGGCAGAAAGCCCCTCCATCTCTGATTTAAATCCTTCCGGATCTTCGTCTTTCGTATCTATAATAGATTTCATCCCCTCGATCGCGGTCTCTTCCAACCCTGCCATACCAATCCCGTATTCTTCTCTCTCCTCTTTTGGCTTTTTGTACATCGGTCTGCAATAATTCTTTGGATTTAGATACCAAAAACTCCCCTCGCCATATCTCTCATCAAGTTCAAGCATGATATCACCCATTTTTAACTATTGTCATTTCTAATATTTAAGATTAATTGTTCCATCTTTTTTTAAAATAAATATTATATTATAGAATTAAAATATCTCATCGAGCGGGATACCTAACTTCACCTCGGGTTGAAATCTCTGACATATGGGTATGGGGTATCTTATCCCTCTCTCATGCGTCACTTCAAGTGCCTCGATGATCGACCCCAGCTTTGCGGCCGGAATTGTAAACGCCATCTCATCGTCTTGAGTCATCGCCCACACCCGGTCTCCGTTCCCAGGAATGACCGCTTTTGGCTCCCCAGTCAATACCGTCTGGATGATGCCCTCGGTACAGGATGCCGCCCTACCAGAGAATGAGCAAGTAACGTTATTCCCTTGGTGATGGGTTGAGGCGTGGATCAACCTCATTATCTGGGCAGGGTTGCCATACATCATGATCAGGTCGGGTACGATCTTTGTCCACGCGAGTGGCGAAAAAACAATCCCCACATATTCTCCCTCTTCAAACCTGTTGACTTCCTTGGCAATATTCACTCCGGCTTCTATGCTGGCAGCGTATCCCATCTTTAGAAGAAATTTTGCCATTGCCATCTCGTCATTGGGCTTCTTCCACCCATATGCAGCAAGGGCGATAGAACAACCAAGATCCTCGGCCGTCATCCCTACCGTCCACCCATACCTCCTGCTCATGGTAATTCCCTGACAAAGAGCGACTTTAACTTTTAGATCCCTTAGTGGTCGGGTGGCTTTTTCAGGAATTTCCGTCTCACTTTTTATCAGTTTAATAGCCAAGGGAAACGTCTGTGTCCTAAGCAGTTCGTTTAATCTCTCTCCTTTCTCGATCCATCCTTTCATGAATCATTATATGAAAACAACTATTTTTATAGTTTTCTACGCCGCTTCCTCATTGGATAACCCGGGATCTTCTATTGGGTGCCAATGCGCCATAGATGTCGCTTTTTCATTGTGTATTTGCACGTGTAGCTTAAACGTCGCAGAGTCGCTTGGATTGACCTACATGGAAGTAATATACTTACCATTAGATCCCCCCCAACATTATACACCCTCAAAATTTTGTAAGTTAACTCTCTGATATATCACTAAAGTATATTTATTGATACATAAGGACAAATTATTTGCTAAATAATGGTACAATTAGACAAAAAATTGCACATTTGGAAAAGTATTTTATAGGAGGAGAGATGGATAAGACTTGTATGAAGCATCTGCTCTCTGACCCGCGCATAGATTTTTCGTATTGTATGCAGTGTGGTGGATGTAGTGCTGTTTGCCCCGCCGCGTCGATAAGTGATAGATATAATCCCAGGGAAATGATGTACAGATTGATTAACAGGATGGATCTGATGAATTACCCCCTGGAAGAATGCTTTCACTGTTATTCGTGTAAATATATATGTAAGCTCGGGAATAGCGTATCGGATATCGTAAAAGTACTCAAAGAGGAAAAATCAGAGGGGAAATACCGAGAACACCCGATATATAAGACATTTTATGAGAAAGGGCTCTGTGTGACGCCCGATATTCTCCCGCCAGATAAAATTTTGGACTGGGGACCGAGCTATGAGAGAGCTTGGAACGCGGTGAAACGGTTCTCCTCTCTTCGAGAGATCCCACACGATTCGATGGTTGATCTACAACGAATTGCCGATCTGAGCGAAGATAAAAGATTCAAAAAGATAGATGATCCAGAAATCCCAAAAAAAGAGATTACAACAGATAAGATCTATCTCTTCAAGAGCTGCTTCATGGACGTACAATACCCAGGAGCCACGGAATCTATGCGGTACATCTTCGATAAACTAAAGATAGACTATTTGGATGATCCACGCCAATCTTCTTGCACTGGTTTTGCATATTATGCCGATCTAATGCCGTTTGGCACCATGCTTGCTACCAATGCGAGAAATTTTGCGATCGCGGAAGAGAGCGGATATAAAAACATAGCAACCGCTTGTGTCACCTCTTACGGCGTGTTGAATGAGTGCAAGGCGATCTTGGATTCCGGCGTTGGGGAAGAGTCGAATAAAATTTTAAAGGAGGCAGATCTCAAATATAGGGGAGACGCTAATGTAATGCACGTCTTTGAGGTCCTCCACGCCTTGAGATCTAAAATAAAGAAGAAGATCAAAAATAGATTTGATGGTCTTCCCGTCGCCATTCATTACGGTTGCCACTACACAAAGATGTTCAGAGAGCTTACGATTCCAAATTCATTGGAGGATCTTGTATCCGTCACGGGTGCAGTACCAGTAGATTACGGCGAGAAAGATCTCTGTTGCGGGATGGGTTTTAGTGATACACTGAATAACAGAGATCACAGCAGAAGAATCGCGGAGAGAAAACTCCGCTCTATCAAGGAGGCGGGTGCGAAGGTGGTTATAAGTGCATGCCCGGGTTGCCAGATCACGTTCGATAGAAATCAAGAATACATTGAGAAGAAGATCGGAGAAAAATTCGATTTAGTTTACCTGAACTATTCACAGTTGATTGCGTTGGCAATGGGTGCAGATCCTAATGAGGTTGTAGGGATACAGACGCACTCGAATCCAATCGAACCAGTTCTTGAGGAGTTCGGCTTTTAGAAGCTTTCTACGGCTTAAAAAATTGGTTGAAGTGGCGCGAAAATTATATATATCATTATAAAAGATTTATATTGTAAAACAGCTAAAATGCCATGGGGGTATGAATATGAGAAAAATATTTGCGCTGGTCATAATGGGTGTACTTTTGGCCGTAATGACAATCTCACAAGCTCAGACGGTCAACTGGAAGACCTATAATGACCCACAGGGAAGGTTTTCGATAAAATATCCTTCAAGTTGGGAAGGGGAATATGAGGTATCTGACGGTGAAGGTGAGGTTGAGTTTGACGCACCGAACGATATCGATTGCGAAGTAGTTGTTCAGAAACGTTCTCTAGGTTGGAAAATTAGAAAGGATGTGACGTTTCGTGAGGAGGATGAAACTGAAAGAATAGTGATTATTTACGGCGAGAAGTATGAACTGAGGTTTGAATTTGAGGCTCCATCAGAATACTTTGAGTATGCGAACAAAACGTACTTCGAGCCGATGATAGAGAGTGCAAAAGTGAAATAACGCCAGAAAAGACCAAAAAAGAGGCGCTAAAAATTGGTCAAAGTGGCATCGCTACAGACGAAGGTCGGCAAAAAATCGTCAGAGGGTTTTAAAAGTGCAGAAAAGCTCATAGAAAAGTCTGTATCTTTGGGTGCACAGATCTTATGCTTACCCGAATATTTTTCCTTCTCTCTCGAAAATTTTGAGATCGCGTCTTATTCAGAAGAAACATTGCAATTCCTGAGTGATAACTCTAAAAAGTATGATGTGTTGATTGTAGGAAACACCATAGAAGAGATAGATAACAGATATTACAATGTGGCATCCCTCTATAAAGATGGGGATCTGGTAGGAAAACAGGTGAAGATCCATCCTTTGACGGGTGAAAGATTGTGGGGACTTAGTTGTGGTCGTAATATAGAAGTTTTTGAGACCACCTTTGGGAAGATCGGTGTCTTGGTATGTGCAGACGTTCTTTATCCTGAGGTTTGCCGTATTTTAGGGATTATGGGGGCTGATATCGTATTAAATCCGGTTGTTTCGATGTATAAAGAGAAAGATATAACCAAAGACGCCAGAGATTCCATATTCGTATCGAGGTCTTATGACAACAGTTATTTTCTAATAAAAACGGGGGGTGTGGGTAAAACACCATTTAACAGATCAAAGGCCGTCGGAAGAAGTCTCATATCGGCACCTTGGGGAATTTTGAAGAGATATAATGATGAAAACAGGGAAGAGATATTAATTGCCGATCTGGACTTGGATCTTTTGAAGGAGATCAGAGAGGAGAACTATTCCTTGACTGACAGAAATCCAGAAGCTTATTATAAACTTGTAAACTTGTAAACTTGTAAAAGATAATCCCTTTTGATACCCTTACCCGTTGTACCGTTGTACTCCATTTGTGCTGATCTTTTAACACTCACTTTTCAATTTTTCCAACTTTCATTTTTTTTAAATCGCTAATCACACAATATACAGAAATATATTTTTATATTTTTATTTTATTGTTATTAATATATGTTTTTATTTTATCAAAATTTATTTATTTTTTTTTATTTTATCAAAATTATATGAAATATATTAATCAGAGATATAAATTAATTTAATAAAATAATAACTAAAAAATTTAAATTAGGTATCATGCACGGTTGCCACGGCTGCAACTATATTACTTTTAATCATTACAAAAATTATGCTTTCAGAGTGCCAGATACCCAAGAGGGATATTGGGTTGGCCAACTTTTTGTCGTCTCCTTGCCTGTTTATTCCAACAATTATATGAATGTGTGTCTTATGACGGCTACACCCCCCATTATTGGGGTAGAAATATGCTCGAACGACAAGATTATCTGGTCTTTGAGTACCAAATCTTTACCTGCTCAACACACGTACCGTCACTCGATAACTTTGTGTTCCTTTTTATCTTTCTGCCCTCAATTTGGTAAGCCGTCTATCTATATATATTTAATTATAAATTTTAACCAAATTTTAATCAAATCAATTGGTATATTCTAAAAGATATACTCAAGTAAATATATTAT